>OBLI01000020.1_pt1 | contig 146312 bp, 145 predicted proteins | sample 1519701 | NCBI WGS metagenome assembly OBLI01 (sample SAMEA3663005, study PRJEB22513) | pig gut metagenome | biome: pig gut; feature: pig-associated habitat; material: faeces | place: France | collected 2012
TTAGGGCTGCCCATTTCTTTTTGGACAGCCCCTTTTGCTTTTTATAGAAGATTTCCCGTGTCTGGGCATGGGAATGACAGTTAAGATTTTGCCTATTTGTCATTACCCTGCTAGAGCGGATAATCTCGCATTTTATTTTTTAATTTCTTCAAGCGCGGTGTCGGCGGCGATTTTTCCGTAGATGCAAATATCTGCCACTGCGTTTCCTCCAAGACGGTTTGCGCCGTGGATTCCGCCTGTAACTTCACCAGCCGCATAAAGTCCTGGAACTGGATTTTTGTCTGTATCCAAAACTTGTGCCTTTGTGTTTATTGTGATTCCGCCCATTGTATGATGAACTGCAGGACCTACTTCAACAGCGTAGAACGGAGCTTTTGTAAGAGGCCGCGGCATTTCGGAAGGCTTTCTGCCAAGCGGATCGTTTCCTGATTTTTGAATCTGCGCATAATCTGCCATTGTCTTTTCAAATTCATCCGCTGGAATTCCAAGTTTTTCTGCAAGCTCTTTTGTGGTTTCACCTTGGGTAATAAGTCCGTTCTTTATATAAGTTTCAATTGCCTTTAAAGATTCGCGAACATCCTGGTCAAATACAAGGAATGCTGTTTTTCCTTTTTGCGCAAGAATCGCCTTTGACATTACATCGCGTGTCGCCATTTCTGTGCAGAATCTTTTTCCATCGCGGTTTACAAGAATTGCTCCGTTTCCGCGGACAGCTTCTGTAATCATTGTGCCGTTTCCTGGAACAACTGTAGGGTGAGTTTGTATTTCTTCCATTTGAGTAAGGCCGGCATTGAATTTTTTTATCCAGCTGAATGCGTCTCCAGTTGCGCCTTTGTGGTTTGTGGTTCCAAAGCCTTCTAATTCAGGTTTGTAGGAAACGACCATCTGCGGATTTGCGCCGAATCCTCCGGTTGCAATTATTACGGCTTTTGCGTTGATTGTGTATTCGCTGCTTCCTGCACAAACTTTTACGCCGGCCGCTCTTCCGTCTTTTTCGATTATGTCAAGAACTTTGTTTGAATAGCGGATTTCTGCTCCGGAATTTAATGCGGCTTTTTCAAGTGCGGGAATCAGGTTTGAGCCAACTGCAGCTCCTCCTTGCGGTCGGTGAGTGCGTTTGTTTGTTGAGCCTGCCATTTTTCCAACATCAGTCAAGTCTGCGCCAATTGAGATGAGCCAGTCTACAGTTTCAGCGGATTTTTCAGTCATGTTGCGCACAAGCTCTGGATTGTTTTTGTAGTGTCCGCCTTTCATTGTGTCTTCAAAAAACTGCTCGTTTGTGTCTTGAATTCCAAGTTTCTTTTGAATTGAAGTTTCGCTTGCATTGAGTCCGCCTGTCGCAGAAATTGTGTTTCCGCCTGCGTTTCCCATTTTTTCAAGGACAATTACTTTTGCGCCTTTGCTTGCAGCTTCTGTTGCCGCAGAAAGTCCGGCTCCGCCAGCTCCGATTATAACAATGTCGCAGGAAGTGTCTTTGTATTCTGTTTGCTCTGATTTTTTTCCGCGGGCTGAATTTATTGCGTTTTCCAAAGCCGCTAAAGTTGCCTTGGAAGTTATTGTTGCGCCTGAAACTGTATCAATTCCGGCTGCTTTTCCTGTTGAAGTGAATTTTTCAAGAATTGATTTTATTGCAGGCTTTGCAAAATCAGTTTCTTCTTCTTTTAGGATTTCTGTTGAAGTGATTTTTCCGTCTTTTACAGAAAATGCGATTTCAATTGCGCCGTTTCTTCCGTCTGCTCTGCCAGAAAATGTTCCGTCCGGTAGAGCTTTTGGCTTTGAACAGGCTGCCATTACAGCTATTGAAATTCCTGATGCAACTATAAAAACTGCCGCTGCCAGTGAATTCCGTAGATTCTTGTGTTTCATATATTCCTCCGAAAAATTTTTTGCCGATTAAAATATACATTAAAAACACAAGTTAGCATAGGTTAATATTAAAATTCTTCGTCTTCAAGCTGGATGCAGTTTGGATTGTTGCGGCACCAGTTTTCCGAGTATGAAGCTTTTTTGCAGAATATTTTTACAGAAGTTCCGAACGCGCTATTTTCAATAAAATCTACTGACTCTGGAATTATAACTTTTGTGTCGCTTCCGCAGTTTACAAACGATTCTTCTCCGATGCTTATAACGCCTTCCCTGATTCTTACAGATTCCATGTCTGTTCCAAAGAATGCTCTTCTTCCGATTCCTTTTATTCCTTCAGGAGTCGCTACATTTTTTTTGCTTCCGCTGTAAAATAAAAGCATGCTGTTGAATGTGTTGAACATCATTCCGTCTTCGTATTTGTAGTTTTTGTTAATTGGAAGATATTTTTCGCTGTTCGGAAATGCTGATTTTGCGCATGAAATCAAGTTGTCTGGAAGAACAAGATTTTTTATTCCGGTACAGTTTGCGAATGCTTTTTCATTTATGGAAGTAATGTTTTCATGCAGAACAATTGACTGAAGCCCGGTGCAGTCTTCAAAAGTTCCTTCTTCAATTGTAGTTATGTTTGACGGAATATCCACGGACTCAAGGGATGCGCAGTTGTAAAATGCACGTTTTCCGATTGCCATTAAATTTTGAGTAAGCTCAACCGACTTTAAATTCACACAGTCAGCAAAAGCGTTTTCCCCGATTACAAGGACGCTTTCTGGAATTTTTATAGAAGAAACCATGCGGTGGTTGTGAAAAGTTGTTCCTGTTATTTCTGTTGTTCCCTCTGGAATTTCAACATCGATTAAAGGCAAATCCATTTTTAGCTCCGATAAAAATTAGTTGTACTAATATTATCATTCTTAGCTTTTGATGTCTAATGTTTTTTAAGTTTTGTGCGCAACGTTTGAACTTTATTCAGATTATTTATATAGTAGAGATATGAAAGAAACTTTGCATTTTGTAAAAGCCAGCACAAGGTATAAGAGAGAGCATAAAAGCGACTATGGAAAGGAACGCATAGAAATTCTATATGAGGACAAGGATATTGTTGTTATAAACAAAGCTTCAGGGCTTCTTTCTGTTCCTTATCCGGGAAGCAAGTCCCGTACTGCGATTGAGCTTCTGGAAAAAATCATGCGTAAAAAAGGAACTTTTTCTGAAAGCCGCCGGCCTTTTGTTGTACATCGTTTGGACAGAGATACAAGCGGAGTTATGATGTTTGCCTTGAATGAAAGGGTACAGAAAAAAATAATGTCTAGCTGGAAAACTATAGTTACAGATAGGCTTTATCGGGCTGTTGCTGAAAATCCCCGAAGAAATCATCCTGAACTGACGGATTCTGGTCTCATTGATGAGCCGCTTGCAAAAAATGCGTGCCACCAAGGATATGTTCCCAAAAAACTTGATGATAATGCTGAAACTTGCGAGGCACGCACAAATTTCCGTGTTGTGCTGCGTGGCAGAACTCATACTCTTTTTGAGCTTTCTTTGGATACTGGAAAGAAGAATCAGATAAGGGCGCATTTGGCTTCAAGGCATTATCCGCTTGCCGGAGACGAAAATTATAGGGCCAGAACTGACCCCTTTCATAGGCTTGCGCTTCATGCAAGAACGCTGGCATTTATTCATCCTGTTACAGGAGAAAAAATGAGCTTTGAAATTCCAGAGCCAGAAGAATGGGAGTTGTATGTTAAAAAAGGCGATTTGCATCCTCAAACTCCAGTTTGGGCTAACGAACGTAAGGAGCGGATTCAGTATAATGCGCAGATTGAAAACATAAAAACTCCCGACCATTCGTTACGCCGACAGGCTAGAAAAATGGACTTTATTGCACGTGGAAAATCAGGAATAAAATAAAACTAACGATAGTTTTTGTTATGCTGATTTATTAAAAAAAACTATAACTGGCTATAAAGAAAATCTTCTTGTAGCACAACTTGAATTTCACTATTATTTTATTATGCAGATTAAACTTAACAATTTGAAAAAAACATATTCAGGTCCAAATGGAAAAATTGCCGCTGTAAACGGAATTTCATTGGATATTCCAGAAAATACAATTTTTGGAATAATCGGAAAAAGCGGAGCTGGAAAAAGTAGTCTTGTGCGTTTGATTAGCCTTCTTGAAAAGCCGGACGAAGGTGAAATTTTTTATGACAATGACAGAGTTGACAATCTTGGTAAACGTGAGCTTATTTTGCGCCGCAGAAAGATTGGCATGATTTTTCAAAACTTTAATCTGTTCAGCTCAAGAACCGCTGAAAAAAATATTGCTTATCCTCTTGAAATTTGCGGAACTCCAAAAGAAGTTATAAAGCCGCGTGTTCAGGAAATGCTTAAGCTTGTTGGACTTGAAGACAGAGCCGCTTCCCCGATAAGCACACTTTCCGGCGGACAAAAACAGAGAATTGCAATTGCCCGCGCGCTTGCAACTCAGCCTGACATTCTTTTTTGTGATGAAGCAACGAGCGCGCTTGATCCGCAGACAACAACTTCAATTTTGAATTTAATCCGCGACATTCAGAAAAAAATGAATTTGACAGTTGTAATGATTACTCATCAGATGGAAGTTGTGCGCGATGCCTGTGAGCAGGTTGCCGTTGTTGATTCTGGTAAAATTGTGGAGCAGGGAAGCGTAAAGGAAATTTTCAGCTGTCCTAAATCAGAAGTTACAAAAGAATTTATGAGAGGAATTGTTTCAAATTCCAAAGATGAAATTGTACGCTGGTCTGATGAAGGCGGGCAGTTTGAGCTTCATTTTGTTGGAGAAAAAACCGGAGAGCCTGTTCTAAGCCGCATGGCAAAGCAGTTCGATGTGGAATTCAATATCAGGGCAGGCGGAATTCAGCGTATAAAAAATGAAGACATTGGAGCCATGTTTGTTGATTTTTCCGGCAAAAAAACTGAAATAGAAAAGGCTCTGAAATTTTTAAGGGAGCAGGGCATTATTGTTGAAGACGTTTCTGGAGGAAAAAAATGAGTCAGATTTTTGTTTTAGTTGGCCAGTCATCTTTGCAGACTTTGGAAATGGTTTTCTTTTCAACATTGTTTTCTCTTGTGCTTGGTTTTCCTGTGGGTGTTTTGCTTTACATTACAAATCCGACTGGAATTTCTCCGCGTCCGATTTTGAATCAGGTTTTAAGCCGGATTGTAAATGTCTTGCGTTCTTTTCCGTTTATCATTTTGATGATTGTGCTTTTTCCGCTTTCACGCCTTATGTTGGGGACAAGCATTGGAACAGAAGCTACGATTATTCCGCTTAGCATTGCCGCTGCTCCTTTTGTTGCCCGTGTAATTGAAACTGCTTTAAGTGAAGTTGATTCTGGAATGATTCAGGCTGCAAGAGCTATGGGCTCAACAAACTGGCAGATTATTTACAAAGTTGTTATTCCAGAAGCTTTTCCGTCTGTGATTTCAGGAATAACGCTTACAATTATAAACTTGATTGGATATTCTGCAATGGCTGGAACAATTGGCGGCGGCGGACTTGGAGACTTGGCGATTCGATACGGTTATCAAAGATTCCGTACTGATGTAATGGTTGCCGCGGTTGTTGTTATTCTTGTGCTTGTTGAGCTGATTCAATTTGTTGGAACTGTTCTTGTAAATAAAATGCTTAGCAAACGCTAGACTGTTTTTCCGCCCCAGCGAACTGAATTATGCTTTTCATAGGTGATTGCTTTGTCAAAGTCAGCTTTTGGATTGCAGTTTTTTTCTATCTGAAGGGCGGCTGCATGAAGCCTGTTTATGCATTGGCTTTTGTCATTGTAGCCGAGCTTTGATTTTTCTATTGCGTCTCCTAGAACCCTTATGCTTTCATCGTAAATTCTAAGTGGAACAGGAAATGGATGTCCGTCTTTTCCGCCGTGGGCAAAACTGAATCTTGCCGGGTCTTTGAATCTGCTTGGGGTTCCGTTTATAACTTCGCTGATTAAAGTTAAAGACTGCAATGTTCTAGGACCAAGTCCAGGTGTTAAAAGAAGGTTTTCAAAATTTTCGGCAGGACTTTCATAGGCGGTTGCAAGAACTGCACCAAGCCGTTTTAAGTCCACATCTTTTTCTGTAACATTGTGATGAGAGGGAAGTGTTATGTTTCTTTCATTTTGAATTTGGATTTCAGTTTCGTCTTCAAAAAGTTCATGCTGAATTTTTTGCGGCAGTCCGAATTTCTGCACTGATTTTATTTCGGCGATTATTTTTTCAGGTTTTTCCTTTGAAAGTTCCAGAATTGAATTTCTTGTGCTTGATGCGGAAGAATCCGTGAGATTTAAAATCAGTCCTTTGTTTTCTCCTGTAATTCCTGAATGCGGCTCTTCAACAAATGAATTTAAATTTTGCGAGCACCAATGGTAGCGGCGCGCTGTTTTGGTCTGGGTATTCATACCTTGCTGAACGATTGCCCAGTCGCCTTGGTCGCTTAAAATAAAATTGTGCTGATAAAGTTGAAATCCGTCTTGAACTGCGGCTCCGTCTACTTTTGCCGAAAGCCTGCTTGCGTTTACAAGGGAAGTTCCGTCTAAGCCAGTCTCTTCGCTTAAATATAAAAGTTCCTGTGGTGTTCTGCGTGAATATTTTCCTCTTCCGCCGCAAACGCAAAGTCCGAAGTCTCTTGCACGCGGATTTATTCCACGCTTTAAGGCGTACATTACGCTTGTGGTTATTCCAGAAGAATGCCAGTCCATTCCCAGTACTGCTCCGAACGACTGAAACCACAAAGGGTCGCTTAGCCTGCGCAAAACTTCTTTTTTTCCATATTGAATTAAAAGTGATTCTACAATTAAAGTTCCAAGGTCTCGCATTCTGTCTGCAAGCCATTTTGGAACTGTTCCAACATGAAGCGGCAAGTCTGCGTGCCCTGTACGCTTTATCATTTTAGTCCAAAACTTCCATTGAATTCAAAATAAGTGAGACAGCGACTGTTGACGCTGTTTCAGTCCGTAGAATTCTTTTTCCCATGCTTAAAAGCTCAAAGCCGTTTTGCCTAAAAAGCTGACGTTCGTAATTTGTCCAGCCACGTTCGCTTCCAATTGCGGCTATTGCTTTTTGTGGTTTTTCTTTTAACGCGCATGAAAGGCTCTGAGAAGGTTCAATGTTGTCAAGCGCAAGAAGTTTTCCTTCGAGGTCAATTTGTTCAAGGCAGTTTTTTAACGTTTGGTGAATAAAAAGTTTTGGAATCTGAGTAGAGCCTGCCTGAACACTTCCGTCCAAAAGAAATTTTTCTGCTTCTCCTTTTGTTGCAAGGTCTGATTTTAAATATGATTTTTCACCAAGCTCAGTTCCTGTAAGGTGAACTTCCTGCACGCCCAAAGATGCCATGTCGCGCAAAAGCCGCTTGAGCTGAATCGGCCGTGGAAAACCAATAATCATTTTCAGTGGATAAAGTTTTTTTCCGTCGGATTCAGGTGTAAAGTCAAAATAGATTTTTCCGCCTTTAAATATTTTTTTTCCGTCAGAAGATTTTTTTTCTTCAACGGAAATTTTTTTTATGACGGCAGTCCCAGCCTGATTTCCAATGATTCCTGCTGAAAAACTTTCGCCTTCTTTTTTGTGCAGGATTTTCAGAATGTGCTGGGCGCGCTCATCTTGAATGTCAAGCGGATTTAAAATTTCTTCCGGGGAAAAAAGACAGATGTTCATTTTAAATGAATTTTCTAAGCTCCTGGTGATGAATCATTTTTGTTTTTACAGCAATTATATAGCTTCCGAACATTGCGGTAAGAGCGTCGATTCCGGCTGCATAGGCGCAGATAACTGGAACTGCATTTTTCAAAAGAAGATAGCCAGATTCAAATCCGCGTCCGTATAAAAGGCACATTGAAGTTATTGCCGCAAACGGTCCGCCTAAAGGAATTTCTGCCAAGGCAAATGAAAGCAAGAAAGAAACGCCTGCAATCCACAAAACGTCCAGCACTGGAATTCCAAGGCTAGAGTAAGAGCGCAAAATCAGAACAAAACCGGCCGCCTGAATTAAGGCAGCTCCTCCGCGTCCAAAAATAGAAAAAAGCGGAAACGAAAATGCGTTGATTCTTCTTTTTATTCCAAGGCTTTCTTTTCCGTGCTGAAGATTCAATACAAGCGCAAGGTTTGTGTCTCCGCTGAAAAATGCGACCAAAAAAGGACAAATGGAAGCGTACAAAACTTTGTACGGATGCATTTCGTGGCAGAGAAATCTTAATATTAGCGGATAAATAATAAAGGCTACGATGAACAAGTCCGCAGTGAGCATTATTATAAGTCCGTTGTAAACTCCGCTGCTTACGGCTGAAATAAAATCCAGTGTCCAGCGGCACATTACGGCAATCATTCCGACTGCGAAAATTTCAATGAAAAAGCTCAAGACAATGTAAAATACTTTGCTGAGCGAATCAAAGAGTCCGACCGCTGCTTTTGAGGCGTTTTTATCACTGGCGGCTCCAGCTCCTGCAAGTCCTGCAAAAATAAAGCAAGGCAAAAGATATGCGCCGTCCATCAAAGATTCAAATCCGGAAAAAGGAAAAAGTTTTGTTATCAAAGTTTGCCATGCAAATGAAGAAACTTCGGAAGCTTTTTCAGTTGTGATTGGAATGCGCGGAAGTTTTATTGCAAGCGCGGAAACAAGTCCTAAAAGCATGAGCGCAAATGATGAAGAAAATATTACACTGAATGTCCAAAGTGAGGCTTTTGTTAAAAGTTTTTCATCCCGAAGCTTAAAAAATGAAATTGAAACAGAAAAAAACAAAACTGGAAGCAGCGCATATCTTCCGAAGCGTACTGCAATTTCCACAATAAAATCAAGAACCGCCTGTCCTTGTGCTGTTGAAGGTGAAAACACAAGGGCGGAAATTAAACCGATTGCAATGCCAATTAAATATTTAAGCCAAATTCTCATAGCAACGGATTATAGCAAGGCTAAGGGAAAATTACAATTAAGCGATTTCGTGGATTTACTGAAGCAGCATCTGGTCGTTTTGAAGCGAATGTTTTTTTATGGCGCGGAACTTTTCGATTATTGAATCCATTGTAAGCTTTTGCTTTTCTTCTTTTTCTATGTCCATTATAATTTCACCTGAATCCATCATCAAAAGCCGTGTGCCATAGTCAAGCGCATGCTGCATATTGTGAGTTACCATCATAACTGTAAGATTGTATTCCTTTGCAAATTTCCGTGTAAGTTCCATGACAATCGCAGCGTTTGAAGGGTCGAGTGCCGCCGTGTGCTCGTCAAGCAAAAGAAGAGATGGCTTTGACATTACAGCCATAAGAAGCGTTAATGCTTGCCGTTGTCCGCCTGAAAAAAGCTCAACATTGTCGCCAAGCCGGTTTTCAAGCCCCATGTTCAGTTTGGAAAGTTCTTCCTTGAAAAAACTGCGCGTCTTATTGTTCAGGCTGATTTTAAGTCCTTTAAATCCTTTTTTTGATGCAATGACCATGTTGTCTTCAAGCGACATTTTTCCAGCTGTTCCCAAAAGCGGATTTTGGAAAATTCGTCCGATATATTTTGCGCGTTTGTATTCTTTGTCTTTTGTTATGTCCTTTATTCCGCTTTCTGTTTCAAGAAAAATCGAGCCTTCTGTTGGAGAATATGTTCCGGAAATGACATTGTATAAAGTTGATTTTCCGGCTCCGTTGCTTCCGATTACAGTTATAAAGTCGCCTTTATTAATTGAAAGATTTATGTTTTTAAGCGCGGTGTTTTCGTCTGGAGTATTTTTGTTAAATGTAATTCCAATGTTTTTTAGCTCAATCATTTTGAAGCTCCGTTTTTGGACGATTTGAATTTTTCCTTTAGATTTGTGCGGGAAACAATCAGGCAGATTATAATTAGAATTCCTGTCGCAAGCTTTAAGTCATTCGGCGTTATGTGGATTTTGTATCCATAGCTACGGGCAAGCATCATGAGCGCTCTGTAAATAAAAGAGCCTGCGATTACGCGGAATGTCTGCACTGAAATTTTATTTGAGCGGATTGCAAATTCTCCGAGCATTAAAGAAGCGAGTCCTGAAACTACAATTCCAGTTCCCATACCAACGTCAGCAAAGCCATTGTACATTGCCGCAAAAGCTCCTGCCAATGCCGCAAGTCCGTTTCCGAAGCAAATTCCGATTCCTCTTAAAATGCTTGGATTTATTCCCTGCGAAACTATAAGCTGCGGATTCGCTCCGAGCGCGCCCATTGTAAGCCCAAGGTCAGTGTGATAAAAAAGATCGAGCAGAGCCTTTAGTACAAAAACAAAAATAATCAGAAAAACAGCAATCCCCCACTGCGGATCAACTGAAGGAAAATATTCATACATTGAATCAGAAATCTTTGAAAACAGTGTTGGAATCTTTAGAAAAGAAACGTTTGCCTTGTTTGACATAATTCTAAGATTCACGGAATAAAGCATTGTCATTGTGAGAATTCCGGCAAGCAAATCTGGAATTTTAAGTTTTGTGTAAACCGCGCTTGTTACAAGGCCTGCAGTAAGTCCTGCGCAAAATGAAATAAAAATCGCCGTCGCCGGATTCATGCCTTTTAAAAGACAAGCTGCAAGAACGCAAGCTCCCAAAGGAAAAGAGCCGTCAACTGTCATGTCGCAGAAATTCAAGATTCTGAATGTTGAAAAAACACCCAGAACCATTATTCCGTAAATCAGTCCTTCAATTATTATTGATGAAATCATAAGCCTCTTTATTTTTCTGAAAGTTTTCCGTTTTGATATATGAAGTTTGCTGAATCAATATATTTTTGGTCTATTGAAATTTCGCAGTTTTTGGCTGAGTCCAAGTCAATCAGGAAATCTGAATCAGAGGGATCTGTCATAAATTTTACAGGAAGACTTGCCGGTTTTGCTCCTTTAAGAATTTTCACAACCATTTCTCCTGTTGCGCGTCCTGCTTTGTAATAGTTGAATCCGCTTGCCATAAAAATTCCGCCTTCTTTTGCCGCTGTAACATCTCCTGAAAAAATCGGCTTTTTGGCTTTTCCAAAAACATTTACAAGGCTTGCAATTGCGCTGAAAACTGTGTTGTCTGTGGAAAGGTAAATTCCGTCTACTCTATTCACGATTGCTTCTGCGGCTTGTTTTACTTCATCGGATTTTGTGATGCTTTGAGTTACAAGATTTATTCCTGCTTCCTTGCAGCCTTTTTCCACAAGTGAAAGCGCGCTTGCTGAATTGTCTTCGTTGCTTGTGTAAATATATCCGAGCGTTTTTATTCCGGCGGCTTCCTTAAAAAGCTTTATGTGCTGCTCAGTCGGAATTGCATCGCTCATTCCAGTTACATTGCGCTGTCCGTGTTCTACAGTTGAAACAAGCCCGGCTCCAACAGGATCTGTAACTGTTCCGAAAACAACCGGTGTAGTTTTTATTGCTGTTGCAAGTGCGACTGCGACTGGGGTTGCTATTCCAACTGCGACATCCACTTTTTCCGCTTTAAACTGATTTGCAATTTGAGCCGCAGTTCCAACGTCTCCATTTGCATTTTGCAAGTCGTAATCCGCGTCAATTCCTGCGTCCTTTATTGCGTCAATTACGCCGCGCTCAATGTCGTCCAAGGCAACGTGCTGGACAATTTTTGCAATTCCTATTTTAATTTTTTTTGCTGGCTTGGCATAAATTGAAAGTGCAGAAAAAAGAGCTGCGATAAAAATAAGTTTTTTCATATTGTTTCTCCCATAAAAAGTCAATGAGGAAATTTCAATTTCCGATTTGGCTTTTTGAGCATATTCGCAATGAAATGAGAATATGCAGTTGATAAGGAAGTTTGCAACGCAAACTTGTGAATAAAATCTTTGACGCTATTTCAGACGAAGTTTTTATTACACTCTCCTAGTGAAAGAATGAATTTTTGTTTACTTTGAAAAAGTTTTCAATGTCCTTATGTTACTTCTAAAAGAAACGTTTGTAAATAGATTTATACAAAAAAAACTGCCCAACAAAGTTTAAACTTTAGCTGGACAGCTTTTGTGTCTTTTATTTATTTTTTACTTAGAGATTTGTACTCGTCGAATTCCGCGACCATTTCTGCATCTTTGTTTTTGTCAAGAAGGCTTACAACTACAGAAACAAAAAGGCAGATTATAAAGCCTGGAAGAATTTCATAGATGTTGAAAATTCCGCCGGACATATTGTGCCAAAGAACAACTGTGATTCCGCCTGCAACAAGTCCTGCGATTGCGCCTTTGTTTGTCATTCCGCGCCAGAACAAGGCAAGCAGAACGAGCGGTCCGAATGTCGCGCCGAATCCAGCCCAGGCATAGCTTACAAGTCCGAAGATTGAGCTTTCTGGATTTAACGAAAGGAAAAATGCTACTGCTGCGATTGCAAAAACCGTTATGCGTCCTACATTTAGCACAGCTTTTTCATCCGCATCTTTTTTTACAATTCCTTTGAAGAAGTCCCGGCTTACTGCGCTTGCTGCTGAAAGAAGCTGGCTGTCTGCCGTGCTCATTGATGCCGCAAGAATCGCGCAAAGGAAAATTCCTGCTATAAATGCCGGATACATTTTAAGCATTGTTTCGCTGAAAACTGTTTCGGCTGCTGCTCCAGAAAGAAGCTTTGGCAGAAGATATGCGGTTCCGAGTGTTCCGATTAAAAAAGTTCCGATGTACGAAATAACCATCCAGACTGTTCCGATTCTGCGTGCTTTTGTAAGCTCCTCTTCTGAGCGGATTCCCATAAAGCGCACAATGATGTGAGGCATTCCAAAATATCCAAGTCCCCAGGCAAGGGCTGAAACAATTGAGCTTGCGCTATAGTTTTTGTTTGCTGTGAATTTTGCAAGCATCTCCGCGCCGAATTCTCCGTTCATGGCTTTTTCGCTGAATTCCGCCGCCTTTGCAAATGCTTCCGCAGGTCCGCCGAGCGCAAAAATTGCAACCAACGAAGAAACAACAAACGCCACAAAAATCAAAAGTCCTTGTATAAAATCAGTTGTGCAGACTGCAAAATATCCGCCCATAATTGTATATGAAAGAATTACAACAAGCCCGATTACAAGTCCTGCATGATAAGGAAGATTGAATACAGAATTGAAAAGCTTTGCGCAGGCTACAAATCCCGAAGCTGTATAGATAGTAAAGAAAAGAACTATAAAAATAACAGAAATAAGTGAAAGAAGATGCGTCTTGTCTTTAAAGCGGTTTGTAAAGAATTCTGGAATTGTTATGGAATCTCCAAAAGCTATTGTGCAGCGGCGAAGTGGTTTTGCGATGAAAAGCCAGTTCAGGTAGGTTCCGGCGATAAGCCCGATTGCTGTCCAGAAAGTTTCCTTGATTCCTCCAAGATAGCAAAGTCCAGGAAGTCCCATCAAAAGCCACGCTGAAGAGTCAGAGGCTTCCGCGCTTAATGCTGTAACCCAAGGTCCGAGTTTTCTTCCGCCTAGAAAAAAATCAGAAGAACTGTTGTTTTTCTTTGCATTCCTAAGTCCGATATAAACCATAAAACCAAGGTACAATGCAAAGGCTATGATTTTTGCAATCATTTGTGATGTCATAAGTACTCCAAATTTAAATATATGCAATTTTAGTGCATAAATATGATGTTTTCAACAGGACAACTAAAGCGGTTTTTTGCGTTTTTGCCATGAAATATTGAAATTTTGCTTGGAGTGTAAGTTTCTATCTTAGACTGTTTGTTGAAAAATGCGACAAATTCTAAGAACGTTTCCATAAAAATATAATAAAAATCTATAAAAAATAAAATGAAATTCATTTAAGTAAAAGTTTTGAAAAAAAAATTGACAATATTTTTAGAATGTGTATACTGAAATCATGGAAACGTTTCCACGTTCCATGCTATGTATTTTATTGTTTTTGATTTTTTTTTAGGAGGAAAAAAATGAAAAAATTTATTAAAGTTGCAGCTGCTGTTGCTATGGCGGCATCTTCTGCTTTTATGCTTGCTTCATGCGGCGGAAAAAAACAGCTTACAGTTCGCTACTTGAACTTTAAACCGGAAGTTGCAGGTGTTTATCAGGAACTTGCAGATGAGTATGAGAAAGAAACTGGCGTAAAAGTTATTGTTGAGACAGCGGCCAACAATGCCTATGAATCAACACTTATGTCAAAAATGTCAACAAAAGAAGCTCCGACTCTTTTCCAGATTAACGGACCGCGTGGATACGCAAACTGGAAATCATATTGCGCAGATCTTTCAAATACAGAAATCTACAAGCATCTTTCAGACAAGTCTTTGGCTATAACTTCTGGAAAAGGTGTTTACGGTGTTCCTTATGTTGTAGAAGGCTATGGAATCATTTACAACAAGGCTCTCACAGATAAATATTTTGCTCTTTCAAGCAAGGCAGTTCCATATTCAAGCATGGAAGAAGTAAACAACTTTGCAAAGCTCAAGGCTGTTGCTGATGATATGCAGAAGAACGCAAAAGTTCTTGGAATCGATGGTGTTTTCGCTTCTACATCATTGAAGGCCGGCGAAGACTGGAGATGGCAGACTCACCTTGCAAACCTTCCAGTTTACTATGAATTCAAAAACAACAACATTGACCTTGCTTCTGACGCAACAAAGAAAATCAAGTTCCAGTACGGAAAAGAATTCCAGAACATTCTTGACCTTTACTTGAACGATTCAACTGTTGACCGCAAGGCTGTTGGAACAAAAACAGTTACAGATTCTATGTCTGAATTTGCTCTTGAAAAATGTGTAATGGTTCAGAACGGAAACTGGGCTTGGGGACAGGTTGCCGGTGTTTCAGGAAACAAGGTTCTTCCAGAAAATGTAAAATATCTTCCAATCTACACAGGTGTTGAAGGTGAAGAGTCACAGGGCTTGTGCATTGGAACAGAAAACTTCTATTGTATCAACGCAAAAGCTTCAGCAGAAGAGCAGAAAGCTACAGCGGACTTTATTTACTGGCTCTATTCAAGCGATTTTGGAAAGAACTATGTAACAAACAAGCTCGGATTCATTGCTCCGTTTGATACATTCTCTGACAGCGAACGCCCAACAGATCCTCTTGCAGTTGAAATCAGCAAATGGATGAGCAAGCCTGGAATTACTTCTGTTGCATGGAACTTCACATTGTTCCCTTCACAGACATTCAAGGATAACTTCGGAGCTTCTTTGCTTAGATATGCACAGGGCTCAAAGAGCTGGGACGATGTTGCAGCTGATGTTGTTTCTACATGGGAAAAAGAATCTAATATGTAGAATTTTCGCGGAGTCTGAAAAAAAAGATTCCGCGTGTTTTTCACAGTCCTTCATTAGTTAAAAATATATCTGTTCCTGCGGTGGAACTTATCATGCAATTGGTTTTGCCGCAGGAATGCCTTTCAATTCTTCAGAGGTGAAAAATGAAAAAACCATTGGCGGGGTATTTCCCTATATTTCTTTTGCCTACTTTGCTGGCATTTGCAATGTTTTTTGTGGTTCCTTTTTTAATGGGAATCGGACTTTCTTTTACGGATTTTCCTACTGTTACAGATGCTACTTGGGTTGGCTTTGCGAACTATATTAAGGCTTTTACTGCAGACAATGAATTTATTCACGCCTTGGGATTTACTTCATTATTCACTGTTGTTTCAATTGTAACTGTAAATGTTTTTGCATTCAGCCTTGCGGTTCTTCTTACAAGGGAACTTAAAGGTGTCGCGATTTTCCGCTCGATTTTCTTTATGCCGAACTTAATTGGCGGAATTGTTTTGGGATATATTTGGAACCTTCTTATAAACGGTGTTCTTTCGCACTTTGGAATGGACATAACTTTTAAGACTCAGTTTGGTTTTTGGGGACTTGTAATCCTTACAAACTGGCAGCTCATTGGATACATGATGGTAATTTATATTGCCGGACTTCAGAATATTCCAAATGACTTGATTGAGGCGGCTCAGATTGACGGTGCTTCTCCAATGACTGTCCTTTTCAAGATTAAAATTCCAATGGTAATGCCTTCAATTACAATTTGTACTTTCCTTACGCTTACAAACACATTTAAGATGTTTGACCAGAACTTGGCGTTGACAGCTGGCGCTCCAGAAAAAACAACCGAGATGCTTGCTTTGAATATATATAACACTTTCTACGGACGCAATATGCACTGGCACGGAGTAGGACAGGCCAAGGCTGTTGTTTTCTTTATCATCGTTGCGGCTATTGCATTTATTCAGCTTAAGCTTACAAACCAGAAGGAGGTTGAACAATGACACTTTCAAAGCAGAAGACCTGCAGCAACACAATAGCTTTTGCTTTTCTTTGCTTGCTTGCGGCTATATTTTTAATTCCTATTTTGCTTGTTTTGCTCAATTCTTTTAAGTCGCGCTTTTATATTTCAAGTTCGCCGTTTGCAATGCCGAACTCAGAGACTTTCGTTGGTTTTGAAAACTACCTGAACGGACTTTCGTCTTCGGGATTCTTTATTTCGTTTATCCGTTCTGTGTGGGTTTCAATTGCTTCGGTTCTTGTTATTATAGTATGCACATCGATGGCTTCCTGGTTCATTGTCCGTGTAAAAAATAAATTCACAAAGGCAATTTATTTTCTGTTTGCATTCAGTATGATTGTTCCGTTCCAGATGGTTATGTACACAATGACTTTCATTGTAAACAGAATCAGTTTTGACAACGTTTTTGGAATTGTCTTTGTTTACCTTGGATTCGGAGCCGGACTTTCTGTATTTATGTTTACAGGATTTGTAAAGGCTGTTCCGCTTGAAATTGAGGAAGCTGCTGAAATTGACGGCTGCAATCCGCTTCAGACTTTCTTCCTTGTTGTTTTCCCGATTCTAAAGCCTACTATTATTACGGTTTCAATCTTGAACTCTATGTGGGTTTGGAACGACTATTTGCTTCCTTATCTTATTTTAGGAACAGACCACAAAACTGTTCCTGTTGCGATTCAGATTGCAATGCAGGGAGCTTACGGCGCAACTGATTACGGCGGATTCATGGCGATGCTTGTTCTTGCGATTATTCCGATTGTAATTTTCTACATTGCTTCGCAAAAATACATTATAAAAGGCGTAATTTCCGGGGCGGTAAAAGGCTAGGTACATTCAGGCTTGAGGGCGGATTTTCCGCTCTTTTGCCGTATTGTTTGTTTTAATAAAAAGATTTTATTTAAAAATGCAGGATGGTTTTGTATGACAATCAAGGATATTGCTAGAGAGTGTGGCTGCGCCGTTGGAACTGTTTCGCGTGTTTTAAATAATCAGGCTTACGTAAGCGATGAAATGCGCAAGAAAGTTCTGGAAGTTGTAGCCAAGCATGATTTTGTCCTTAATAAAAACGCAAAGGAACTTAAATCCCGTGGAAGCAAGACAATTGTGATTATTGTAAAGGGAACAAACAATATGCTTTTTTACAATATTCTTGAGCTTATGCAAAAGCGTATTGAAAGACTTCCATATAATGCAAGTGTTGTAATTCTTGACGAATATGACAACGAGATTGTCGGCGAATATAGCAACGAAGCCCAGTGCGCCTTGAATATTTACTATGAAAAAAAACCGCTTGGTTTTGTCTTTTTAGGCGGAAACCCTGAACGGTTCAGCGAGGACTTTAAAAAAATAAAAGTGCCTTGCATTCTTATTACTACCAAGCCAAAAAAAGAAGGCTTTGAAAATCTTTCAAGTGTAAGCACAGATGAGTTTCAGGCTTCGCTTTATGTTGCCCGCTATTTTGTAAAGCACGGACACACAAAAATCGGAGTAATTGGCGGCGACTTTGAAAGCTCTGAAACTTCTAAAAACCGCTACGATGGATTTATTGAAGGGCTTGAGCTTGCCGGACTTGACTTTGACTTTGAAAAATCTTATGTTACAACTCGCTACAGTTTTGAAGGCGGAGCTTCTGCGGCGGAAGAGCTTATAAAAAAGTTCCCTGACTTGACCGCGATTTTCTGTATGTCCGATGTTATGGCGATTGGCGCATGCCGAAAATTTAAGCAGCTTGGCTATTCAATTCCAGAAGATATTTCTATAATCGGATTTGACGGACTTTCCATTGCGGATTTTTATTGTCCTAGAATTACAACTATAAAGCAGTCTAACGAAGATCTGGCTATACAAGGTCTAAAAACTTTTATAGACTGCGTTGAAAAGAAAACTCCGGCAGTTCATAAGATTATTCCTTTTGAATTTGTCGAAGGTGAAACTGTGAAATCAATTGTAAATAAATAACTTCAATAAATTACGAGGAAATATATGTTGAACAAACGTGCTTGCGGTGTGCTGATGCACATTTCGTCTTTGCCTGGAAAAACAGGAATTGGAACAATGGGTAAAAACGCCTATGAGTTTGTTGATTATCTGAAAAGCGCAGACCAAAAGTACTGGCAGATTCTTCCGGTTTGTCCTACAAGCTATGGAGATTCACCTTATCAAAGTTTTTCTACTTTTGCTGGAAATCCTTACTTTATTGATTTTGATTTTTTGATGGAACAGGGATTTTTGCAGAAATCCGACTACGAAAATGTGAACTGGGGCGGCAATGAGCGCTATGTAGATTACGGAACATTGTACATTGAGCGGCATAAAGTTTTTTCAATAATCCAGAAGAATTTCAATAAAAATATTCCATCTGATTTTGATTCTTTCTGCGCTGAAAATGCGTTTTGGCTTGAAGACTATTCTCTTTTTATGGCTATAAAAGATGCTCACGGAGGAATTGCATTTGACTTTTGGGAAGAAGACATCCGCTGCAGAAAGCCAGATGCCCTTGATGCTTGGAAAAAGAAATCCGCGGAGTGTATGCAGTACTACAAAATGCTCCAGTATTTTTTCTTTAAGCAGTGGTATGCCCTTAAAAAATATGCGAATGAAAAAGGAATTCAGATTATAGGCGACATTCCGATTTATGTTGCGGCGGACAGTTCCGATGTTTGGTCAAATCCAAGCCAGTTTATGCTTGACGAAAATTACAAGCCAATTGAAGTTGCCGGCTGTCCTCCAGATGGATTTTCTGCGGACGGTCAGCTCTGGGGAAATCCTGTATACAACTGGGAATATATGAAGCAGACGGATTACGCCTGGTGGAAAAAACGCCTTGAAAAAAGCATGGCGATTTACGATGTTATCAGAATTGACCATTTCCGCGGATTTGATTCTTTCTATTGCATTCCTTATGGCTCTACAAATGCGAAAGTTGGTGTTTGGCGGCAGGGACCGGGAATGGATTTGTTTAATTCGCTTAAAAAGCAGTTTGGCGAAATGCCTGTTATTGCAGAAGACCTTGGATTCCTTACAGACAGCGTAAAGCAGCTTTTAAAGGATTCAGGATTCCCTGGAATGAAAGTGCTTCAGTTTGCATTTGATTCCCGCGAGACAAGCGACTACATTCCTTACCGCTACACACAGAATTGCGTTGTTTACACAGGAACTCACGACAACGACACAATTCTTGGCTGGACAGAAACTGCCGCGAAAAAAGACGTGGAAAATGCAAAGGAATATCTTCGTGTAAAAGAAAACCGCGATGTTGTAAAGGAAATGATGATTGCCGCAATTTCGAGTGTTGCAAATACTTGCATTCTTACTATGCAGGATTTGATTGGACTTGGTAAAGAAGCCCGCATGAATATTCCGTCAACAGTTGGAAACAACTGGAAATGGCGCGCAACAAAAGAGCAGTTTTCAGAAGATTCCAGAAATTTCCTTGCGCACTTTACACATCTCTACGGAAGAGCTTAGTTTTTAAAGCTTAACTGAATATTCCCCATGCAGAACTTAAATTTTGTTTTGCACGGGGATTTTTTTTACACATAATGTCAAGGTTTTATCAAGCATTTATATAAATTTTGTTAAATTTATATTTCAGACCTTTCTAATTTGTAAAAAGCGGTTTATAATCTATTTTGAGTGTCAAATCAGCTTATATCATAGGAGCTTTTATGAAAAAACTGATTTTTTCTCTTTTGGCGGCATCGGCTTTGTTTGTTTCATTTGCTTTTGGAAAATCTGCAAAAAATGAAGAGATAGAAGAGCCTGAAAAAACTTCAAATCTTATAAAAAATGGAGATTTCAGCAAAGGAAAAAAATTTTGGGATATGTTCCTTTCAAATGGAAGTGCGGATCAGCTTGTAACTGAAAACGGAGAAATGGAGATCCGCATAAAAAATCCAGGACCTTACGAATATGCAATTCAGCCGTATTTCGACGGATTTTCTTTGTACAAGGGCGGCGTTTACAAATATTCTTTTGACGTTCATTCTTCTATAGAAAGAACTTTTGAATGGCGGCTTCAGGTGAACGGAAGAGATTACCACGCTTATGTTGGCGGCTGTGATTCCGTGGGAAAAGAAACCAAGCATATTGAAACTACATTTACAATGCTCGAGCCTACAGATTTTTCTCCGCGGCTTGTTTTGAACGTTGGAATGGGAAAAGGCTGCCCGGAAGACATGAAAGGACATTCGATTTTCTTTGACAACTTTGACCTTGAGCTTGTTGACGCTTCTGGAATTACTGAAATTGTTACTTCAACAACGACTTCAAATGTCAACTTGAATCAGCTTGGATATTTGCCTTCCGCAAAAAAAACTGCCGTTGTCCGTTCAAAGAAAAGTGCGAAAATTTCTGGAACTTTTGATGTTATAGATACAAAAACTGAAGCTGTTGTTTTTTCCGGCAAACTGAAAAATGCAAGGTTCAACGAGGCTTCTGGAGAGCAGACTGCGATTGCTGATTTTACAAAACTTTCCGCGGAAGGAACTTATAAAATCAAGGCTGGAAAATACGGCGAGTCGTTTGAGTTTAAAATTGCAAATAATATTTACGACGGAATTTTAAAAAGCGCGGTAAGATTTTTCTACTTGCAAAGATGCGGAACAAAAGTTCAGGATGCGGATTTTGGACATCCTGAATGCCACACAGCGCGCGCAGTTGTTTATGGAAATGTTGAAACTTCCTATGATGTAACTGGAGGCTGGCACGATGCCGGCGACTACGGACGCTATGTTGTTCCTGCCGCAAAGGCTGCCTGCGACCTGATGCTTGCCTATGAGCACAACAAAAATGCGTTTGCTTCTGAAAATATTCTTGATGAAATAAAATACGAGCTTGACTGGATGCTTAAAATGCAAATTCCAGAAACCGGGGCTGTGTTCCATAAAGTTTCTTGCAGAGAATTTCCTGGAGAAGTTATGCCGCAGGACGAAAAAGACAGACTCGTTTTGTGTCCTGTTTCAACTGCCGCTACTGCTGATTTTGCCGCTGCAATGGCAATGGCTTCAAGAATTTTCAAAGAATATGAGGAAAGCGCAAAATATTCCGACGCCGCAAAAAAGGCATGGGGCTATCTTGAAAAAACTCCTTTTGACGGAAAAGGTTTTACAAATCCGATTTTGTTTACAACCGGAGCTTACAATGATTCGCAGGATGCTGATGAAAGATTTTGGGCGCTTGCAGAGCTTTATAAAACTTTTGGGGACGAAAAATATCTTGAGCTTTTAAAAGTTTATGATCCGTTTGAAATCGGACAGGATCTTGGCTGGCAGCAGGTTGGGCTTTACGGACTTTTTGAATATCTTTCAAGTGATGCTCCAAAAGATTCATTTTATCAGAAAGTACAAAAGGCGTTTCTTTCAAAGACTAATGAAAAACTCAAGAATGTTGCCGCGGATTCTTACGATGTTTCACTTTCAATGTATGAATATGTCTGGGGAAGTAATATGGGAGCCGCAAACAACGGAATGCTTTTCTTGCTGGCGGACAGAATTTTACCAAACAAAAAATACAAGGAAGCCGCAAAATGCCAGATTGACTATCTGCTTGGAAAAAATACAACTTCGTATTGCTTTGTGACTGGTTTTGGAACACTTTCGCCGATTCTTCCACATCACCGGCCTTCGCAAGTTGCAAAAAAACCTATGCCGGGAATGCTTGTAGGCGGACCTGACTCAAAGCTTGAAGACCCTTTTGCGCGTGCAAATCTTTCTGACGCTCCTTATTCTGCCTGTTACATAGACAGTGTGCAGAGCTATTCTTGTAATGAAGTTACAATTTACTGGAATTCTCCGCTTGTGTATTTGATTTCGGGCTGTATGGAGTAAAAGAACTTAAAAAACTGTCGTGTAAAATGCGCAGCAGTTTATCGTGAAAAAGATTCTGCTATGAAAAAGTTCTTAAAAAAGATTTACATAGTTCTTCTCGCAGTTTCGTTTTTGGCTGCAACAGTTGGATTTTTTGTTTTTGCCACAACAAAAGAACATATTACCGAAAATGATATTTCTCCAGATGTTCAGTTTTCAATAGGAAAACGACAGCTAAAGGGAGATGTCTGGACAATTTATGTTCCTCATATTGCTTCTGATAATCCAGAAAAAGGAAACCTTACAGGCAGAATCTACACCGGAGTTGTTAAAAATCTTAACAAGCACGCGATAAAAAGTTGGAATGTGGAAATAAACATTACGCAGCATTGCTATTTGAATAATGCTTGGAACGGATTTGTTGAAATTTATAAAAGCCGGGCGGAAAAAAAACCGTCTCAGCCTTTAATAGACTTAAAAAAAGCAAAGGAGTCTGACTTTTCAGTTAAGACAATAAAAAATCTGAACAACATTCTTATTCCGCTTAATCCTGGCAGCAGGATTGTTTTTTATCCCAGCATAGAAAAATATATTCCGGGTAGACTTCTGGACGTGAACAGCATTTCCATGGGCTTTGTTTTCTATACTGAAGATGGAAATGAGCTTATGAAATTCAAATCTTGGAAAGTAAACTACGAATTTGAAAACGGATTATTTTATCGTCCATTTTTCTATATTTTTTTGCTTTTCTACATAATGTGGTTTTGTCTCGTAATTTCTGGAATCAGACTTCATGCTATAAGGCTTGCAAAAGAAAGAGACCGTGAGCATGACAGATTTATGCTTGAGCAGGTAATAAAGGCATTTACAAAATTTATCGATGCCAAGGATATTTACACAGGCGGACATTCAGAGCGCGTTGCAAAATACTCATATATGCTTGCAAAGGAAATGGGCAAGTCTAGAGATGAATGCCTTAACGCCTATTACTGCGGGCTTTTCCATGATTGCGGAAAAATTGGTATTCCTGACGAAATTATAAGAAAGCCAGAAAAACTTACTGATGACGAATACAAGATTATGCAGAGCCACACAACAACTGGCTATAATCTTCTAAAGGAACTTACATTGATTCCTGATGCTTGCCTTGCCGCTCTTTATCACCATGAGCGGATTGACGGCACAGGCTACCCGAAAGGTCTTAAAGGAGAAGAAATCCCGGAAATTGTGCGCATTATTTCTGTTGCTGACGTTTTTGATTGCATGAGTCAAGACCGTTGCTATAGAAAGGCTTTTTCGCTGGAAAAAATCATAGAGGACTTTAAAATGAACAGCGGCAAGCAATTTGACACTGAAGTTGTAAAAGCGTTCCTAAGCCTTGCAGAGAAAGGTGCGTTCAAGGTCTGAATCCGTTCAGTGCAGCTGTAAGGTTGTTGTAAAAAAAACTGTGAAACATTAAAATATTTTTTTGAAAAATTTTCGCAAAAACAAATCAACGCGGATTCATGCCGCGGCAAAAAGGAATATCTTATGGAAAATTCTAAACGAACTGTAACTTGCGGCGAGCTTACTAAGGCTGACGTTGGTAAGAAAGTTGTATTGAACGGTTGGGTCAGCCGAACGCGCGACCTTGGCGGACTTATTTTTATCCGTTTGCGCGACCGCTATGGAATTACCCAGGTAATGGTTGGCGACAATGCTTCGGACGAAGTTAAAAAAATCGCCGCTTCCTTAAAGTCGGAATATTGTATCGCTGTTGAAGGCGTTGTTGCCGCACGTGCTGAAAAAGACGTGAACAAGGACATGGCGACCGGCGAGATTGAAGTTGAAGCTTGCGACATAGAAATCTTTACAACGTCGCAGGAATTGCCTTTTAGCATTGAAGAAGTCCGCCAGAAGGATGGAACTCTTGTTGTTGCGAACGAGGATTTGCGCCTTAAATACCGCTATCTTGATTTGCGCCGCGAACCTATGCAGCACAACATCATCTTGCGTTCGGCTGTAACTTTTGCCACACGCGAATTTTTGACTTCCAAGGGTTTTTTGGAAATTGAAACTCCTACTTTTATTAAATCAACTCCGGAAGGCGCGCGCGACTACCTTGTTCCGAGCCGTGTTCATCCGGGAAAATTCTATTCTTTGCCGCAGTCGCCGCAGCTTTACAAGCAGCTTCTGATGGTTTCAGGATTCGACAAGTATTTCCAGATTGCGCGCTGTTACCGCGATGAGGATGCCCGCGGAGACCGCCAGCCGGAATTCACCCAGATTGATATGGAAATGAGCTTTACAAACCGAGAGGAAGTTCTGGACACAACAGAAGAGCTTATGCGCCACATTTTCAAGAAAACCCTGAACTACGAGCTTCCAGTTCATTTTGACAGAATCAGCTGGGACGACGCTTTTGACCTTTACGGAAGCGACAAGCCGGACTTGCGCTTTGACATGAAGATGCAGGATGCGGCTTTTATGGCTGACCTGAGCGACTTTAACGCATTCAAGGCTGGAGCCGCAAACGCAGACAAGAACATTGAGCGCCACAAGAGGAGCGGACTTAAAGCCCTTGTTGTGAAGAACGCCGCGGACAAATATTCAAGAAAGCACATTGAAGCGCTTGAAGCAGTTGCAAAAATCAACCACGCGAAAGGCCTTGCCTGGATAAAGGTTGACACAGAAGGAAAATTTGAAGGCGGAATCTCAAAGTTCTTCGCCGGAAAAGAAGCGGAAATCTGCTCAAGGCTTGGAGCGGAAAAGAATGACCTTCTTTTGTTTGTAAGCGACGAAAAATGGCAGACAGCGTGCGTTGCGCTCGGAGCGGTCCGCAAGCAGCTTGGAAAAGACCTGAACCTTTACAACCCTAAAGACGAATTCCACTTCGCCTGGATTATCGACTTCCCGTACTTTGCATGGAACGAGGAAGAAAACCACTGGGAAACAGAGCACCACATGTTCACGCTTCCGCAGAAAAAATACTGGGATACCTTGGAAAGCGACCCTGGTTCTGTAAAAGGCGACCTTTACGACCTTGTCCTGAACGGATACGAGCTTGCCTCAGGCTCAATGCGTATCAACGACCCGGCGCTGCAGGAACGCATCTTTGAAATCGTAGGCTACAGTCGCGAGCGCGCAGAAAAAGCGTTCGGATTCTTGGTACAGGCATTCAAGTTCGGCGCGCCGCCGCACGGAGGAATCGCCCCGGGCCTCGACCGCCTTATAATGCTCATGTGCCACGAGGAAAGCATCCACGAAGTAATCGCCTTCCCGAAGAACAACCTTGCAATGTCGCCGATGGACGAATGCCCAAGCGCGGTTGACCAAAGCCAATTGGATGATTTGCATCTAAAGTGTACAGAAGTTGAGAAATAAAACAATTAATTAAAAAGTGTAAGAGGCGGCTTTGGGGGTCGCCTTTTTTTATTCCCTCTTATTTTCACCTTTAAGATTTTGCAGCTTACATTCTTGTTTTTGCAAGTCGCTTAAAATCATCTTTTCTATTTTTTTGTCAGCCTGTAAAGTTCTGCTAAAAAGCTGGAGGTTGAAAATGATTTTAGAGGCTGTGCTTTTGGGGCTTTCAACAGGAACTTACTGCGCAATGTACTGCGGTCCTGTGCTGATTCCGTTTTTATTCGGAACAGAAAAAATTTCTTGCAGGCGGAATGCGGGATTGATTGGATTATTTTTGGCTTCAAGGCTTGCGATGTATTTTGTTCTTGGAGTTGCTTTAAGCGCGGCAGGTCTTCTTGCAAGTGAATTTTTTGATCCGTATTTTGCAAGGCGTCTTTCTGTATGCGCTTATATTTTTTGTGGAGCGAGTTTGCTTTTAAATTCATTCGGCGCAAAATTTCCCTGGGAAAAAGATGGCTGCAAATGCGCTGGCTTAAAAAAACTAGGAAATGATTTTTTGACTGCAGTTTTTGCGGGGCTTGCGGTGGGACTTCATATTTGCGCTCCTTTGTGGACTGCTATTGCTCGTTCTGTCTTTTTGCCCGGCATGAAAGGAATTTTTTATCTTGTTTTCTTTTACGTTGGAACTCTTCCGTTTTTTCTTCCGCTTTTTGGAATTCCGCTTGTTCAAAAAATGTTTCCTGTGCTGAAAAGAATTTCACGTATTGCGCAACTTTTAATCGGATTTTATTTCCTTATTTTTGAAGGCTTGATAAAACTGTTTTTTTAATAGAGGGAAAGATGATTGTTTCAGTTATTCTTTGCGTCTTGATGTCGATTGTCATTTTGTTTTTTGTAATTGCCAACAACGGATTTTCCGCAGTATCTATTTTTTATGGTTTGTTCCTTATGTTTATTTACGGCGGAATGACTTTTTCAGAAAACAAAAAGAAAGGAAGCGGAACCATATACCGCAGAATTTTTTTGACAACTTATGCTGTGTTTTTTTGCATTGGATTTATTGCAAATCTTTTTGCAGAAAGGGGAAGCATGGCAATTACCAACGAGGCTCTTGCAACTTGCGAGCTTCCGTTTTGTCATATTGTAATTCCTCAGGGACTTTTGTCTTATCTTGCAACGCAAACTGTGATTTTTCCTGCAAGAGTTTCAGGGCATTTTGCTTCAATTGCGAGTATGCTTGCTATATGGCTTGTGTTCACTCTTGTTCTTGGGCGCGGCTGGTGTGCCTGGGTTTGTTTTTACGGTGGCTGGGATGAAGGTTTTTCGCACATTGCAAAAAAAAGGCGGCTTAATCTTTTGGCTCATAACAAGGAAATCCGAGAGTTTCAGTTTGGATTTTTGTTCTTTTTGGTTCTTGCCTGTTTTGGAACTATGTCGGCTCTTTATTGCGACTGGTTCTGCCCGTATAAAATTGTGACGGAATTTTTTCCTATGACGACAATTCCTGGACTTATTGCGGGAATTATTTTTATAGGGCTTTTCTTGGGGCTTGTAGTTGTGCTTCCGATTTTGACTAAGCGCAGGACACAGTGCAGTATGCTTTGTCCATTTGGTGCATTTGCTTCTTTGACTGACAAACTAAGTCCATTCAAAATGCGCATTGACACTGAAAAATGCAAAAGCTGCATGAAATGTGCGCAGGCTTGTCTGTTTGGAGCAATCGATGTTGCAACAATTCAGCAGAAAAAAGATTCGCCGGAAATTACTTGTGCAAAATGCGGAGAATGCGTTGCGGTTTGTCCTGAAAAAGCAATTTCTTATCAGTTTAGATTTAATAAGGGATGCTGTGCGCCTGTGCCAAAAACGAAGCTTGCAAAAGGAATTCAAAAATTCTTTGCGCCAGAAAATCTGTTCAGGTTTGCGGCTTTTACGTTCGGGGCGATTATGTCTTCGGCTTTTACAATTAATTCAATCGAAATAATTTTGAAATTTTTTGCGCATTAAACATCAGTTTATTAAATTGGAGATTTATATGAAAAAAATTGTTTATTACTTTATGATTTTTTTGTGCGGCTTTACGTGTCTTGCTGGTATTTCGCTGTTTTTTATAAATGAAGATACTGTTCAAAATTTTATGGTAAAATCGCTTAAGCTAAAAACTTCTCCTTGGCTTAACGGCGGAAAAATTGCTGCGGATTTCTTTGACGAATCTTGTGATGACAACGGAAGCGGAAAATTAAATTATCCGCATTATGAGCAGTTTGAAAAAGGTTCTCTTGACTTGATTCGCTACACTGTGCATAAGCCTGTTTACGAAGCGGTCTGGCAACAGAACCCGGAATACTGGCAGCTTGACCTTGAGTTTAAATGTGGAATTCCTGATGTCCGCAATATTATGGTTTACATTGGCGCGGAAAATATAAACGGCGGTTCAACAGAGCCTTTGTTTGCGGATGCTGAAAATGTAAAGTTTGATATTTTTCATCCGTGGAATTTTGCAGTTTGGGTAAACAAGAAAATGGAACTGTCTACAATTCAAGTCGGACTTTAATTTGTGAAACCGAAAATTATTTTAGAAATAACGGAAAAGAAATTTTTGTGAGAATTCCGCTTGCAAAAAAAGAACTTCAGAAATTCTACACTTCAAAAGTCACGTGGCACTATGTTGTTGCTGGAGGATTTTCTGAATGGGACAAAGGCGGATTTTTGCCTTCAGATTCAGATGAAAAAATTTACGATTTGCTCGACGGATGTTCTGCGCAAGTTCCGCAGAGCCAGCAGCTTTCTTCGCGCACTTTTTTTCCAGTTGAAGTAAAAATGAAAGATGAAGTTTCTTCGCAGAATTTAGATTTTGAAAACGCAGTTAAGGAACGCTACAATGAATTTCAAAAGCAAAAAATAATTCCGCTTGATAAAGCACAAAAAGAACCTGTTTCATTTTCGGAAAAAATTGAATATGCAGTTTGCGTTTTTGAACAGGGAGAATATAAAAAGGCCGAAAAGCTTTTTTCAGAACTTGTGGCTGAACAGGAAAATTCTGCGCTTGCAAATGCGTACTATGGTTCGTGCCTTGCAATCCGCGGCGGAAATTCAAATGTGTTTGCGGCAATGAAACTTGTAAAGCAGGCGTTTGTTTGTTTGGACAAAGCCGTTTTTCTTTGCGCTGGAAGCGAGGACGAAATGGAAGTTCTTTTGAACCGTGCCAATGTCGCTTCTTCAGTTCCAGAAAGTGTATTTAAAAAATCCGCGGTAGCTGGAGCTGACTTTGAGCGTATTGCAGAGCTTTATAAATCTTGCGCGAATTTTGACAAAGATTCAGATGAAAAGAAAACAACGCTTGCATATTATTACGTTTGCGCGGCGGAAAATTTCAGAAAGGCAGGATGTGAAACAGATGCCAAGCGAAATGCCTGGTATGCAGAAAAGATTTTTCAAAAGAAGTAGAATATAGAAAATGAAAATTACAATTTTAGACAAAGATTCAGGAAGCGATGACGAAATAATTGTAAAGTGCTCAAACCTTAGTCCAGACATAATCCGGCTTTTGAATTCTTTTAAAGGCGGAAAAGACAAGCTTGCGGTTTTTAAAGATTCGCAGATTGTCGTCATTGAGCCAAAGGAAATTTTTTATTTTGAATCCGTGGACAACAATGTTTTTGCGTACACAAAAGAAAATGTCTACGAGTCAAAGAGTAAGCTTTATCAGCTGGAAGAAGAGCTTCTTTCCAAGGATTTTATCAGAGTGAACAAAGCTGTGGTTTTGAATATAAATAAAATTGCCAAGCTTGTTCCTGCGTTTGGCGGAAGATTTGAAGCTGTCTTAAAAAACGGCTACAAAGTTATAATTTCAAGAATGTATGTTCCACTGCTAAAAGAAAAGCTTGGAATGTAAACGGAGGCTAGAAATGAATTCAGTTGCAAGAATCGTAAGCATGTTTTGTGTTATTTCAACAGGAATTTTTCTCTGTTCTGGAATTTACTGCTATGTTTGCTGGGGCGCGGATATTGAGCTGCATTTGTCCTACATCTTTGGAGTTTTTCTGATTGCTTTTATTTCTTCTATTTTATATATTCCGCTTTTGAAGGAAGATGAATTTTCAAAAGGAAAACTTATTGTTCTGAGGATTTTATATTTCTTGATTATAAATTTTCTAGTTCTGGCTGTCGGCTATAAACTTGACTGGTTCAAATTTGGAAACATTAAAATGCTTGCAGGAATGGAACTAACTTTTGTTGTGGTTTTCTTTATTGTAATGCTTGTTGAATATTTAAAAGGTCTGCAGGAAGCAAAAAAAATGAACCTGCAGATTGCGAGCCGCCAAAAGGAATAGGTTTATTTGCAGATGTTTGTGTTTTTTTACACTTTCAATGCTAGTCTAATACTCAAAATTTTTTCTGCAGTTGTATGTTCCCATTTCTGAAACATAAGAAATTTCGCTTGTTTCTATGACTTGTCCGTAAACGTCTGTCAGGCGGAATTTCTTTTTTCCGGAAATTAAATTTTGTCAATCAATTTTGTACCAATTGTTTTGCACAGAATCTCGTGTCATTTGTTTGTATGCAGAACCGTCAATGCTGATTTCAACTTTTTTAAGCGGATAGCGCATATTGTAAAATCTTCCGGCAAGCCACCATTCATTGATTCCGTCTTTTGCCTGAAAGAAAATATTTGACTTTGTTGGATATGGAATCATTTTGAATGTAACGTCAATGTGCCCTAATTTTTCGTCCGCAAGTTTTGTGAATGCGTTTTTTGCAAGGTCAAAGAAATATGAGCTTTGGCTTGTCCATTTGCTGTTTTCTGAAGAAGGGCAGAGGTCAGTTATGAGTGCGTTGATTGTTGTTCCGTTGTAAGTTATTTCAAGGGCAGTTCCAGGTGGAAGCTCTGCAAGTTTTGGTTCTGAAACTGCGCATTTGTAAAATCCGTTTTCAATCTGCGGAACATAATATGCTACAGAAGTTGCATCTTAGCCTTCATAAAAAGTGACAGTTCCAGTTGTTGGCTCTGTGTATTTTCCTGTAAATGAAGATTCCTTTGAGCTGCTGTCATCTTCGTCATCTGAAAAAATTCCGTCTAAACCAGAGCAGCTGCACAGCTCCCATAAGGCGGCAATGCAAACAACAGCTTTGAGTGAAGAAAATAATTTAAAATGTTTCATGCATTGATTATAAAATCACTGTTCAACATTTTCAACAAAATTTATTGCAACGCTTTTTGGATTCTTTTCATTGCCTCTTCAAGAGTTTTACGCGGGCAGGCTGCATTTATCCGCTGAAATCCGTTTCCCGATGTTCCGAAAATTTTTCCGCTGTCAAGCCAAAGTTTCGCTTTGTTGATAATCAAGTCCTCAAGTTCCTGCACATTAAGTCCAGTTCCGCGGAAGTCAAGCCAGACAAGATAAGTTCCTTCGTGGTGAATCATTTTTACGCTGGAAAGATTTTTCTGTGTGAACTCTTCAATAAAATCAATGTTCGCCTTTATGTATTTTTTTACAGAAGTGAACCATTCAAGTCCATGTTGATATGCCGTTTGGCAGGCTTTTATTCCGAACACGCTCAGCTGGCTTATTCCCGCGGCGTTAACTTGCTTTTTGAATTTTTTTCTAAGATCAGGATTTGAAATAAAAATATTTGAAATAAGCGTTCCTGCAAGATTGAAAGTTTTGCTTGGCGAAGTGCAAGTTATGGTTACATTTGCAAGTTCTTCGTTTAATGAAGTAAAAACATTGTGCTGTCCTTCAAAAATAAAATCGTTGTGAATTTCATCGCTTACAACAATTACTTTGTGGCGAAGGCAAATTTCTCCAAGTCGCAAAAGTTCTTCCTTGCTCCAAACTCTTCCAACAGGATTATGCGGACTGCACAAAAAAAACAGTTTTACGTTGTTCTGGATAATTTTGTTTTCAAAATCGGAAAAGTCAATGTGGTAGCGGTTGTCGTTGCCCAAAACAAGATCGCTGCTTACAACTTTTCTTTCGTTGTCGCGGATTACTTCCATAAACGGATAGTAAACCGGCAGCTGCAAAATAACGGCGTCTCCTTTTTGTGTGAATGCTTTTACCGCCATTGCAAGAGCAAATACAACACCCGGAGTTTTTATAAGCCATTCTTCCTGAACTTTCCAGTTATGCTGATTTTTCATCCAGCCGGCAATCGCGTTAAAATATTCAGTTTGAGTTTCTGTGTATCCAAAAATTCCATGCTCGCAGACTTTTTTAAGCTCATCGATTATGTAGCTTGAAGTTTTAAAGTCCATGTCGGCAACCCAAAGCGGAAGCACATCTTCTGGAAGCCCTCGCCGAACTGCAAAGTCATATTTTAAGCAGTCTGTATTTTTTCTGTCAACGATTGTGTCAAAGTCAAGATTTCGTTCCATAAAATTCTATTCCTCTTTTTGCGCCTGTGAAAACACCCGCTTAAATTCTTTTATAAGATCTTCGCAGTTTTCAATTCCAACAGAAAGCCTCAATGTTGCATTTGTGATTCCATTTTTTATTCTAAGCTCTTCCGGAACATCAGCATGCGTCTGGGTCGTAGGATAAGTTATTAATGTTTCAACACCGCCAAGGCTTTCAGCATAACGGATAAGCGAAACTTTTTCCAAAATTGAAAGCGCGAGCTTTTGTGACTTGACTTGGAATGTAATCATTGCGCCGAACCCTCTTGCCTGCTTTTTCATTATTTTGTGTCCAGAATGTTCAGAAAAGCCCGGATAAATTACGCGGTCAACAAGCGGATTTTCTTTTAGCCACTTTGCAATTTTGAATGCGTTTTCTTGCGCGCGTTCCATTCTTACAGCCAAAGTTTTTATTCCGCGCAAAATAAGCCAGCAGTCAAACGGCGCAAGTCCAGCTCCAGTTGTCTTTATAAGAAACCGCAGTTTTTCCTGAATGTCGGTTCTGTTTGTAACAATGAATCCTGCAAGTGTGTCGTTGTGTCCGCCAAGATATTTTGTTCCGCTGTGAATTACAATGTCTGCGCCAAGGTTAAGCGGATTTTGAAAATATGGCGAAAGAAATGTGTTATCCACAATCAAAAGAAGTCCGTGCTTTTTTGCAATTTTAGAAAGAAGCGAAATGTCCGAAACATTCATCATCGGGTTTGTGGGAGTTTCCACGTAAAGTGCTTTTGTGTTTTTTGTGATTAAATTTTCAATTCCGTTTTCATTGCAAACTTTGCTGAATTCTGTGCGGGTAAATGCAATTCCATTTTTTGCCGAAACATTGTCGAACAGTCTAATGCTTCCGCCGTAAAGATCTGAATCTACAATCAAATTGTCGCCCGGAGAAAAAAGTTCCATCAAAAGACTTATTGCAGCCATTCCGCTTGAAAGTGCAAATGAATCGATTCCGTTTTCAAGTGAAGCGACAGTTTTTTCAAGCTGCTCACGGGTTGGATTTTGTAGACGCGAATAATCAAAGCCAGTGCTTTTTCCGGCTCCCGGATGCGCGTAAGTTGCTGTCTGATAAATCGGGAAACTTACTGCGCCGTAATGATTTTTACAGTTGTCCTTATTCTCCAAGTGAATGCATTTTGTTTCTATTGATAACGCCATTTTTTCCGCCTGATTTTTTAAATTATATATTCGATTGGCTTTAAAACACGCTGAAGAAATTTCTTTGTGCGCTCTTCTTTTGGATGCTGAAAAATCTGCGCGCTTGTGCCTTTTTCTACAACAACTCCGCCGTCCATGAAAACTACTTGAGTCGCCACATCTTCCGCAAAACTCATTTCGTGCGTAACAACAATCATTGTAGTTCCTTCCTTTGCAAGCTTTTTTATAACGCCAAGAACTTCTCCAACAAGTTCAGGGTCAAGAGCAGACGTAGGCTCGTCAAAAAGAACCACATCAGGATTCGTTGCAATGGCGCGCGCAATTCCGACACGCTGCTGTTGTCCTCCAGAAAGCTGCGACGGATAAAAATCCTTGCGTTCCAAAAGTCCGACTTTTAAAAGAGCTCCTTCCGCAGTTTTTTTTGCATCTTCCTTTGGAATTTTTCTTGCGGTAACAAGACCTTCCATTACATTTTCAAGTGCAGTCTTGTTGGTAAAAAGATTGTAGTTTTGAAAAACAAAGCCGGTTTTCCGCCGCACTTGAAGAACAGTTTTTTTATGTGGATGAGAAAGGTCTGTATGTATTTCATCAAATTCCATTTCGCCTTCATCCGCAGTTTCAAGAAAATCAAGGCAACGCAGGAACGTTGTTTTTCCAGAGCCGGAAGGTCCGATAATTACAACAACGTCTCCTTTTTCAACTGTCAAATCAACGCCTTTTAATATTTCATTTTCACCAAATGACTTGTGCACATTTTTTACTTTCAGCATTTTTCACCTTTAATTTTAACGCTCTTTTTCCTGTTCTATAAACTGAAACTTTCTTTTCCGCCAGCCTGAAAATTTTCTGGACTATAGAACACACAATTATGTAGATTACAAAAATATCAAGATAAGATTCGATATAATTGTAGCCGTAGGAAGCTTCAATTCTTGCAACTGCTGTAATGTCTTTTACAGTCATCATAAATGCAAGCGAAGTGTTTTTTATAAGATTTACGGTTGCGTTGCAGATGTTCGGAAGCGCGCTTTCCAGTGCCTGTGGAATTATGATTCTTCTGTAAGTCTGGCAGCTTGTAAGTCCGCAAGTGATTCCGGCTTCAAACTGTCCTTTGCTGACTGTGAGCAAAGCTGAGCGGAATACTTCAGAAAGAATCACCGTGTTGTTCAATGAAAATACGATGTAAGCATAGACAATCGGATTTATTTTGAACACGTCAATTGAGCTTCCGGCATTTTTTAAAATCGAATTTAAAAGAGACGGAATTATTGAATACACAACAAGAATCTGAAGAACAACTGGAGTTCCGCGTATAAACGAAACTAAAAATGCGCAAACTTGTGAAAGAACTTTTATCTTGTGTATTCTGCAAAGTGCAATCAAAAATCCAAGCGCGGTTCCAACAGCAAAAGCCACGGCGGTTATTTTTAAAGTAACAGGAAGAGCCTTAAAAGAAAGCCAAAATGTTTTAAAGAAAAATTCTACATCAAACATAAGTTCTCCCAGTTAAAAAGTTTTTCTTCCACGTGAAAAATGTTTTTCCAGTCTGCCGAAAATCTGCTCAATTGAAATTGTGAGCATCCAGTAAATAAACGCAAGAGCTGTATAAGTTTCCACAGCATAAGCTCCAAAATTCATGCTGATAAAAAGGTTGCCTTTTCCCATTACGTCCACAAGTCCGATTGTATATGCGAGCGAGCCTTCCTTTAAAAGCGCAATCAGGCTGTTTCCAAGATTTGGGAGCGACACTGCGAATGCCTGCGGAAAAATTATCCGCCTGAAAGCTTGGAACTCTGTAAGCCCGGAAGTCAATGCGGCTTCTCTTTGACCTTTTGGAACGCTTAGGTAGCTTGCCCTCATTATTTCCGCTGCGCTTGCTGAAAACAAAAGTCCCAGCGCAAGAATTACATAAAATGATTTTGCCCAGCCATTTATGTCAACCTTGAATATTGCCCAGAATAAATTTGGGAGTCCGTAAAAAACTACAAACAGCATTACAATTGAGGGCGTGCATCTGAATGCGTTTATTATAAGGGAAGAAATTTTCCTTGGCGCATTGTGGGAAGAAAGCATTCCTTTTGCAAGAAAAAAACCTATGAAAAGTCCAGTCAAAACTGTTCCCGCGATAATTCTAAAAGTTACCAACAGGTAAGGCAAAAGAACTGGAATAAGCTCAAGAATTTTTTCAGGATAAAATGGTCTGTCCATGTTTTTACGGGGCTCCCAAAAGTTAATGTTTTTATTCTACAAAGGAAAAAATGTTCTCGCCAAAATACTTCTGCGAAAGTTTTTCGAGCGTGCCGTTTTCCTTGAGCGTTTTTATTGCTTCGTCATAAGCGTTTGCAAAAGCCTGATTTTTTCTGTTGAAAAGCGGCCAGGTTGGAATCGCTTTGTACGGAACATAAGAAAGTTTGTCCTTGTATTTTGCGTAAGGTGCTCCTTCTTTTTCAATGTTGTTCTGGAACGAAAGTTTTATGTCTACCCGGGCATCGTATCTGCCTTCCACAACCCAAACATAACCGTCCGCTGCTTCAAACTGATCTCCTGCCACAAGCTTTACCTGGGCATCTGGATTTTGCTTGTTGTATTCATCGATAATGTTGTACTGCGCATTTGAAGGTCCGATTGGAACAAGTTTTCCTGAATACTTTACAAACGACTTTATGTCTGTTATTTTGTCCGCTGTGTCTTTTCTGATTACAATTCCAATGATGCTTGCCGCAATTGGGTTCTGCGGAAAAATATATTTTTTCTTGCGCTCTTCTGTAATCCAAACACCTTTTGTTCCCACATCATATTTTCCCTGAAGAACTCCGATTAAAAGGTCATCATCGGAAGTCGGAAAATATTCAAATTCATACTGTGGAAGAAGCTTGTCAATTTCTTTTAGAACAGCGACTTCAAATCCGTCTGATTCGCCCTTGTCATTTACAAAATCATAAGGAACGTAATAGTTTGTGTGAGCTACGCGGATTTTCTGAATTTTTCCGTCTGGTTTTTTTGGTTTTGCAAAAAGCGGAATAATTGCTGTCAATGCAATAAAAGCTAAAAATGTCTTTTTCATAATTCACCTCGTTTAGTTTCTTTTGTCATTATCGTGTAACAGATTGCCATGTCAGGTACGGCAATGACAATTATTTTTTTACTCTGCGGCTTCGCGGATCCATTCAAGATGCTGCAAATCTGTGCTGCGCGGAATTGTGCAGTCTGCTCCAAGGATTATTCCAGTGCGCCCAGAGTCTTTTAGAATCCGTTTTGTTTCAGCTTGAATTTCTTCTTTTGTTCCGCTGAAAAGAATTCCATCTGTTGTGTTTGCGAATCCGCCGATTATTGTTTTTCCGCCGAAAATCTTTTTTGCTTCCGCAAGCGAAACTCCTTCAACAACCGAAGCAAAGTTCACAGCGTTCGCAGGATAATTCTTGAACAGCGAAAGGTTGTTTCTTGCTCCCTCGTAGCCACATACGTGCAGAATATTTTTTCCGCCCGCGCCAATCGCGGCATTCAGCACAGAAAGTTCCGACGGGGAAATTACTTCCGCATACAAATCAGGACCTACAAAAGCGTCTTGAATTGTTTGCACGCTAAGATAAATTCCGTCTGCTTTTCCTTCGCTTATTACGGCTTCTGCAACTGCCTGCGTATTTTTTGCGATTACGCTTAACGCATACAAAACTGCATATTTGTCTTCTTTTATAAACTGGGCAAGTTTTTTGTCCGCGCCTTCAACACTCCATTTGAATGCTGTCGCCGGAGCAAAAATATTGTAAAAAGTGAGAACTTCATTCACGAACGAAGAAGTAAGTTCCTTTACAAGCGAAACCTGCTCTGATATCCAGCTGTCGTTTTTGGAAACCGGCTTTAGCTCGTAAAGCTCTTTTGCGGATTTTACATTGTGAAGAAACTTTGCTGTCTTTGGCTCAAAGAAATATCCGTCGCTCATAAGTTTTACAAAGTCCGGCTTGAATTCCTGAACGAATTTTTTGTGTCCGTCCAAGTTTTGTTTTCTCATTTCTGGATTTTCTGAAACCGGGAGCATTTCGTTTTTTGTATAATGAAACCAAAATCCCACAGGAACACGTTCTGTTGGTTTATTGTTCAATGCGTCAAGCACAAGCTGCTTTTTGTTTGACATATTTTCCTCCAATCGTAATCAAGAGTGAATTTTTCCGCGCGATGAGGAAACAATACTGATTATTTCCTATTGATTCAATAGGTTTATTTATACTGTTTTTTTATATTGAGCTATAGAAGAACTCTATAACTGATTAACTGTTAATCAGCTTGAAAATTCGGGTAATAATGGCGATACAATTTTGCTTTAAAATTATGGATTTTAACCAAAAACTAAAGTATAGTAGAACAATGTTTTTGCCAGTTTGCAGGAAAGACCTTGAAGAGCGCGGAATAGGTCAGCTTGATTTTGTTTTTGTTTCTGGAGACGCTTATGTTGACCATCCCTCTTTTGCAGCGGCTCTTTTGGGACGGCTTTTGGAATCCCGCGGATATTCTGTAGGAATTTTGTGCCAGCCGGACTGGAAATCTGCGGAAAATTTTAAAGCTCTTGGTCAGCCTCGTCTTTCGTTTCTTGTAACAGCAGGCGCAATGGACAGCATGGTTTCAAATTACACTGCGAACAACAAGCCTCGCTCAGAAGATTCGTATTCCCACGGAGGCGAAAAAGGTCATCGGCCGGACAGAGCTGTAATTCAATACGTGGCAAAAATCCGCGAAGCATATAAGGGCGTAAATGTTATTATCGGCGGAATTGAAGCAAGCCTGCGCCGCACTGCTCACTATGACTACTGGTCAAACACGGTAAAGCATTCTGTTCTTCTGGATTCAAAAGCTGATCTTCTTATTTACGGAATGGGCGAAAAAGCTCTTCTTGAAATTGCATCTCAGCTTGATAAAGGAATTTCCGCGCGGAAAATCCGTGGCGTAAGAGGAACGTGCTGGTTCACTGGAAAAAAAGATGAAGTTCCCGCTGACGCTATAATGCTTCCTTCATTTGAAGAGGTAAGCAAAAATACGCCGGAAAGCAAGGAAATGTTCGCTTTGTCCTATAAAATTCAGGAAGAAAATACAGACGCAATAAACGGAAGCGTTCTTGCCGAGCCTTCAGAAAGCCGGTTTGTAATTCAGGAAAAATCCGCGTTTCCTCTTTCGCAGGCTGAATTTGATTCGATTCATGATCTGCCTTTTGAGCGCAAGTGGCATCCAATGTATGATGTTGCTGCTTCAAATGGCAAGAAGGGAATTCCCGCTCTTTCCGAAGTGAAATTTAGTCTTACGAGTTGCCGCGGATGTTTTGGAGCTTGCAGTTTTTGCGCAATAACTTTTCATCAGGGGCGGCGCATTCAGTCTAGAAGCCACGAAAGTCTTTTGTCCGAAGCAAAAAAAATGACGCAGGATTCTGACTTTAAAGGATACATTCACGATGTTGGCGGACCTACTGCGAATTTTAGAAGTGATGCCTGCGAGTTTCAGAAGAAAAACGGAGCGTGCAAAAACCGCGACTGTCTTGGAGTTTCTCCATGTCAGAATGTAAAAGCCGACCACAAAGATTATATAGAGCTTTTAAAAAAGCTTCGTTCGCTTCCAAATGTAAAAAAAGTTTTTATAAGAAGCGGAATACGGTTTGACTATCTTATGCTTGATAAAGACAAGACATTTTTGTATGAGCTTTGCAAGCATCATGTTTCCGGACAGCTTAAAGTTGCTCCCGAACACGTTAGCGACAAAGTTCTTGCTCTTATGCGCAAAAGCACTCATGCTGTCTATGAAAAGTTTTCTGCGGAATATGCAAAGGCAAACAAAGAGCTTGGGCTTAAACAGTATCTAGTTCCATATTATATTGCGGGGCATCCGGGAGCCGGAATTCCAGAAGCGATTGAAACGGCTCTTTATTTAAAGAAAACAGGCTTTGTTCCAGATCAAGTTCAGGATTTTTATCCAACACCGGGAAGCCTTGCAACTTGCATGTATTATACAGGGCTGAATCCGCATGAAAAAAAATCAGACGGAAAATTTAAAGAAGTTTATGTTGCCCGCGGCGGACACGAACGAAGACTTCAGCGCGCTTTGCTTCAGTTTAACAAAAAAGAAAATGCCCAGCTTGTAAAAGAAGCATTGATTCAGGCTGGAAGAGCGGACTTAATAAAGATTTTATTATAAATTTCTGCCTTAAAATGTAAAAATTCAGCTGTTTTTGTTAAAAAAAATTCGTGGGGGGGGGAATATTGTAAAAATAATTTTTTTAGGGTATAATTTAGTTACCTATAACCACCAGTTTGCAAATTTGCATTGCAAAATTTAACATTAACTGCCGTTTTTCATTTAGGGTTTGTCCAAACCGTAAAAGCGGCTTAAAAAGCTATCTTAAAGAGAGATTTTAATTTAGCTTTTTATGGAGGCAGTGTTATGGCAAAAAAAAGATTTTTTTCTATTCTGATGGGCATTGCGTCTTTTCTTCTTTTGAGCAGTGTTCTTTCGCTTTGTTTCTTTCTATATAGAAACCGTTTGTCTTCAACTCTTGTAAATACAAAGTTAAAAAATCCAAGAGCGAATGTTCTTTTTTTAAGCTCAATGCCGAACTCTTATGTTGTTAAGCTTCAGAAAAAAGGAATAAGAAATGTTTTCTTAAAGAACAATATAAATGTCGATGTTGAATATTTTGAGCCTGATGATTTTTATGATAAAAAGCTTCCAGAATTCTTAAAGGAGCGTGTTAAGTTTTTGCAGCAGGAAACAAAATATGACGCTGTTCTTGTAAGCGGAAGTAATTCATGCAACTTTGTTGAGCGCAATAGTGATTCTCTTTTTGCAGGAATTCCTATTGTGTTTTTTTGCATAGAAAGCAACATAAGGGCGGAACGTCTTTATGAAAAAAAGAATTTCTGGGGAATCGGCACAACAAGATTTTTGGCGGATACAATTTCAGTTGCAAGAAAGCTTTTTCCTTCTGCAGAACATTATGTTGCAATTTATGACAAAAGCGATGCTAGTTATGAAAATTACAATGTATTCATAAATGCCAGTGAAAAAATTCCAAATATTGAGTTTTCTGGAATTGATGCTTCTGCATTTACAAAAAGCCAGATTGCCAGACAGCTTTCCGCGCTGGATGACAAGACTGTTGTGTTTTACTTGGGAGCTTCAAAAGATGCTGACGGCATAAAATATTCCATGGAAGAACAGGCGAACTTTATTGTAAATAACACTTCTGCACCTGTATTCAGCCACAATGCGAATGGCGTGGGATTCGGCTTTCTTGGCGGAAAAATGGTTGACTATGAAAAAGCCGGTGCTCTCGCCGCAAAAATCGTGCTTGATATTATTGACGGTGAAAAATACATTCCGTTCCAAAGAATAAAAGATGGAAAATTTATTTTTGACTACAAGATAATCGAAGAGCGCAAGTTAAATCTTTCAGCTTTTCCTCTTGATTCTGTGTTTGTAAATATTCATGATCAAATGCAAAAAAACAGGCGCGGAGTTTTATTTGGAATGATCGGAATCGCGGTTTCGCTTTTTATTTTTATTGCGGTTTCTTTGATTCTTATAATTTCGCAAGTAAAATATTCGTACGAGCTTCGTCGTTCAAACTTAAAAATGGAATATATGCTTGGGCATGATTCGCTTACAGATTTGCCTAACAGATTCAAGACTCAGGCTGTGTTCAATGATATTCAGAAATCCGGAAAAAACTTTTCGCTTGTTCTTTTTGACATTGACGACTTTAAAAATATAAACGACTTTTATTCCCATGCTTGCGGCGATATTGTTTTAAAGACAATTGCTTCAAGGCTCAAATCTTATTCTGCCGGAAAAGATATTTTTGTTTCGCGGTTCGGTGGAGATGAATTCCTTGTGCTTTATCTTGAAAAGCAACTGAATGAAGATTCAATAGAGATTCATGAACTTAGAGCTATTTTAAAAAGTCCGATTAACTATGCTGAAAGCAATATCCATATTCAGTCTAGCTTGGGAATTGTGAATTCTAATGATGATGAAATGGAAAAAATGATTCAAAATGCGGACATTGCGCTTTATCGTGCTAAGAATTCCGGAAAGAATAAGTCGGTTTTCTTTAACGAAAAAATGCGAGACCGCATATTTGAAAATAACCGTATTTCAAGAATTCTTGATGACGCTATTGCAAACGATGGAATTTGGGTTGCGTATCAGCCGCAGATTGATGTTGAAACTGGAGAAATCCACGGATACGAAGCTCTTATGAGGCTAAAAAACACCAAAGTTTCGCCGGCGCAGTTTATTCCGATTGCAGAAGAAACAGGTCAGATTATAAAAATCGACAGAATCCTTACAGAAAAGGTTGTAAGGCAGATGGCGGAATGGCGCGAGCACGGAATTCCTTTGTACAAAGTTTCAATAAATTATTCCTACAGCCAGGTTTCGGACGTTCATTATGTTGATTTCCTTGAAGAGCTTTTAAAGCGTTATAATATTCCGCCGGAACTTATCTGCATTGAAATTACAGAAAGCCTGTTTATTTCAAACAAGGAAGCGGTTTCAAAGCTTTTGAATGAATTTGTAAAGCGTGGAATTTCTCTTGCCTTGGACGACTTTGGAACTGGATATTCTTCCCTTAGCTATCTTACATTCCTGCCGATTAATGTTGTAAAAATCGACAAGTCGCTTGTGGACAATTATCTTTCAAACGAAAAAGGCGACTTTATAAAGAACATCGTTCGCCTTGTCCATTCGCTTGCAATGAAGCTTACTGTTGAAGGTGTTGAGCATCAGTGGCAGAACGAAAAGCTTAAGACTTTCCATTGCGACTATATTCAGGGCTACTATTATTCCAAGCCGATTTCCGGGGCAGAAATAGAGGACTTCAACAGAAAGTTCCGCAGCATTGGGTAATAAACTGATTAATGTCATTCAATCTTGTAGTTTGCATGGATTCATTTTATAATGGGTCTATGCAAAATGCAGTTTTGATTTTTAATGCAAGGCTTGTTGACGCCAATACTGATAAAAAAAATTCCGCAGTACTTTTAGCTAATGGAAAAATTAAATCATTTCCAGACAAGGCTTCTCTAAAAAAACTTTTAAATGACGATTCAGTTTCTAAGTTTGATGCAAAAGGACTTTGCGTTTTGCCTTCATTTATTGATATGCACTCGCATTTTAGGGATCCTGGCCTTACTCAAAAAGAAGACATTGAAACTGGCTCTTCTGCGGCGGCTGCCGGAGGTTTTTCCACTTGCGTTCTTATGCCGAACACAAATCCTGTTGTTTCAAGTCAGGAGCAGGCGGAAGTTAATAACAAAAAAGCTTTTGAATTCGGGCGGTGTAGGACAATTCAGGCTGTTTCAATTACCAAAAATTTTGATGGAAAAACTATAAGCCATCTTGAATCCCTTGATCAAAAAAAAGTTCCAGTCATAAGCGAAGACGGAAAAGAAGTTTGCAGCAGTTCCGTTATGCTTGAAGCGATGAAAATTGCCGCTAAAAAGGCAATTGTTGTTTCGTGCCATTGCGAAGATTCTTTTTTGGCAGAAAGCGCGCGTCCGTTTAGAAAAGCAGCATTGGAGCTTCTGTCAAAAGAAAATATTTCGCCTGCTGAAAAAAAAGAAGCTGCAAATAATTTAAGAAAAGCCGATTCACTTTTGGCCTGCGCGGAAGATACTGCGACTTTTAGAAATCTTAGGCTTGCAAAAGATGCCGGCTGCCATATTCATCTTTGCCATGTGAGCACTGCTGCTTGCGTAGAGGCCGCAAAAAAAGCCCGTCAAGAAGGAGTTGACGTAACTTTTGAAATTACGCCGCATCATATTTTTATGAACGGAGAAAAAGCTCCCGGCATTTTTAATATTGTAAATCCGCCGCTTCGCTCAGAAAATGACAGGCTTGCTTTGATTCAGGCTTTAAAAGACGGAAGCGCAAACTGCATTGCAACTGACCACGCGCCTCATACAGCCTTGGACAAGAAAAACGGCAGCCCTGGATTCAGCGGACTTGAAACCGCATTTTCGGCTTGCTATACAATGCTCGTAAAAGAACACGGCATGAGTTTAAAAAAACTTTCCGAGCTTATGAGCGCGAACCCTGCAAGAATTCTTGGCTTAAAAAACGAAGGACTTTTAAAGGAAGGATTTGCAGCTAATCTTGTTCTTGTTGACTTGGAAAGGCAGTGGACTGTACGCGGCCAGAAATTCGCAAGCAAAGGAAAATTCACTCCGCTTGAAGGAAAAAAGCTCTTTGGCTTTATAAAGGAAACTTTATTCAACGGAAACATTGTTTTTTCATCATTGTAACAGTCATTTTTTTTTGGTAAAATCAGCGCATGGTAATTTCTTCTATAGATTTAAAGGGCGGTCATGTTGTTCAGCTGAAAAACGGAAAAGACCTTGTTCTTCAGCGTGATGATGCCGACTCATTGATTTCAGAATTCAATAAATATGGCGAAGTCGCAGTTATAGATTTGGATGCGGCTTTGGGAAATACTGATGAAAAAGGAAACACTGCGAACACGGATCTTTTAAAGTCTCTTTTGCGCAGAGGAAATGTCCGGGTTGGCGGCGGAATCAGAACTGTAAAGAAAGCCCGAGAGCTTGTTTCGCTTGGAGCTGAAAAAGTTATAATTGGCTCTGCGGCTTGGAATCTTGATAGAAAAAACGGCGGCTCAATTCTTAACACAGAATTCCTTGACGAGCTTGCCTCTTCAATTGGAAAACAGCGCATTATAATTTCCGTGGATGCAATAAACGGAAAAATTGCAGTAAAAGGCTGGACAGAAACCGCGGACATTTCTTTGATTGAAGGTGCGCATGAAGCCGAAAAATACGCATCCGAACTTTTGTTTACTTGCGTTGAAAAAGAAGGCTGTATGCAGGGAACGGATATGGATATGGTAAAGCAGCTCCGTGGTTCTGTAAAATGCCGTGTTGTTGCTGCCGGCGGAGTAAATTCTCTTGAGCAGATTGTTCAGCTTGAAAAACTTCATTGCGATGTTCAGCTTGGAATGGCTTTGTATACTGGAGCTGTAAATCTTAAAGAAAGCTTTATAAGCTGCATTGACTGGGAAAAGATAAACGGAATGGTTCCGATCATTGCCCAAAGTCCGGCTGGCGAAGTTCTTATGATGGGCTATTCAAATAAGGAAGCTTTGGAAAAAACTTTTGAGCTTGGAAAACTTACTTTCTTTAGCCGCACAAGGAACACTCTTTGGACAAAAGGCGAAACTTCCGGTCATTTTCTTGAGCTTGTAAAAATGAGAGCTGACTGCGACCGGGACACAATTCTTGCGACTGTTATTCCGCATGGAGGAGTTTGCCACACAGGAAGCTTTAACTGTTTTTCTAGCGAGGCTGATGAAAAAAGCAGCATGGAGCGTCTTTACGGAACAATTGCAGAACGCTTTGCAAATCCGCGTCCGGGAAGCTACACTGCGACTTTAAATGACAAGCGAGTCCGTGAAAAAATCCTGGAAGAAGCAGAGGAGCTTACAGAAGCTGAAGGAAAAGACGAAGTAATCTGGGAAGCTGCAGACTTGCTTTATTTTGCGAGTGTCCTAATGTACAAGGAAGGCGTAACTTGGCAGGATGTTTACAACGAGCTTGACAGAAGACATAAAAAATAATTTTGGAGTTTAATATGAAAGAACTTGAGTTGAAATATGGATGCAATCCAAACCAAAAGCCGGCTAGAGTTTACATGGAAAACGGAGAGCTTCCTGTAACTGTTGTAAATGGAAAGCCCGGATATATAAACTTGCTCGACGCGCTTAACGGCTGGCAACTTGTAAAGGAATTGAAAGAAGCGACTGGATTTCCAGCGGCAACATCTTTTAAGCATGTTTCTCCTGCTGGAGCCGCAATCGGTCGTCCTTTGAGCAGCACTCTTAAGCAAATTTATTATACTGATGATGTTGAGCTAACTCCTTTGGCCTGCGCTTATGCAAGAGCACGCGGAGCAGACAGAATGTCTTCGTTTGGAGACTTTATTGCCCTTAGCGACAAGTGTGACAAGGCGACTGCTCTTTTAATAAAGAAAGAAGTTTCCGACGGAATAATTGCTCCGGGGTATGATGATGACGCTCTTGAAATTCTTAAGGCAAAGAAAAAAGGAGGATATTGCGTTCTTCAGATTGATGAAAACTATGTTCCAGCTAAAATAGAAAAAAAGCAAGTGTTTGGCATAACTTTTGAGCAGGGACACAATTTTATAAAGCTTGATGACAACTGCTTAAAAAACATTGTAACAAAAAATAAAACTCTCACAAAAGAAGAGCGCGACAACCTTTTGATTTCCCTGATTATCTTGAAATATACTCAGTCCAACAGTGTCTGCTATGTAAAGGACGGACAGGCAATTGGAATTGGAGCCGGACAGCAGAGCCGTATTCACTGTACACGTCTTGCGGGTGACAAGGCGGACAAATGGTGGCTACGTCAGAGTCCCCAGGTTTTAAATTTGAAATTCAAGGCTGATATAAAAAGAGCCGACCGTGACAACACAATCGATGTTTATACAAGCGATGACTATGACGATGTTCTTGCTGAAGGAATATGGCAGAATTTCTTTGTTGAAAAGCCATCTGTATTTACACGTGAAGAGCGCAAGGCTTGGATTGCAAAAAATACAGATGTCGCAGTGGGCAGCGATGCTTTCTTCCCATTTGGAGATAATATCGAACGTGCGCACAGAAGCGGAGTAAAAGTCATAGCTCAGCCGGGCGGCTCAATCCGTGATGATAATGTCATTGAAACCTGCGATAAATACAACATGGTTATGGCGTTTACAGGAATCAGGCTTTTCCATCACTGATACTTTTTTATTATCTTCATGGCGGGTGTCATTATCCAGTCAAACTGGATAATTTCCTGCTAAATCTGTTTTTAGTTTTCCAGAATATCTACAATGTGGGAGCCTGCGCCTAGAAGATCCTTGCGTTCCGCATTGCAAATCTGGTATTCAATGAATTTTTTAAAAGTTTCTTCTGTCATTGAGTTCAGTTCTTTGCGCATAAAGTCCGCAGGTCCGTCTGGAGAAAATATTTTTATCCGCTTTATTCCGCCCATCTTGTTAAGCCTGTCAATATCTTCTAGGCGGACATAGTCGTAAAGCTCATTTTCTTTTGGCGCAATATGAAAATCTTCAGAGACATTTCCGCTTTTTATAAGCTCAAGGATTCTGTTTTGAGCAAAACAATATGAAAGAATGCTGTATTCGTTTAAAAGATACGCGGCAAAAATTTTTCCGCCTTTTTTGGTTATTCTGCGCGCTTCTTTTAAAGCTGTGAGTTTTTCTTCTTCCTTATGAAGATGATAAAACGGCCCAAAAAGAATTGTCGCATCAAAAGTTTCATCTGGCAAAAAACTAAGGTCAAGCGCGTTTCCCGGCCAGCATTTTACGTGCTCGTGTTTGGATTCAAGTATTTCAAGATTATGCTTTACAAGCTCAACCGCTGTAACATCAAATCCTTCTTTTGCAAGTGCAACTGAATATCTTCCTGTTCCGGCTCCAATGTCCGCAATTTTAAAAAGATGTTTGTCTTGCGTAGGAAGAAAATCATGGATGTATTTCATTGCGACAGCGAATTCGACTTTTCCGTGCCGCGTCAAAAGCCTGTTTTCTTCCTTGTGCTTATTGTAGTGCTTTTCTATTTCTGTCATTTTTTTTGTTCAGAATTGCAAGAATAAAAATCATAAGAATTCCGACTGCAATCATCATAAGACAGAAAATTTGTCCTGTGCTAAGATTTAAAAGCGAAGTGTTTGTGTAGATTGCAGCGTCTTTTGTTGCAGAGATTCTGTAGCCAATGTCTGCGTCAGGCTCGCGAAAATATTCTATAAAAAATCTTACAAATCCGTAGCCTATTGTGTAGCAGGCTGTAAGGAATCCGTCGAACGGTTTTTTCTTTCTCAGGCACCAGATAAGAACAAAAAGAAAAAGTCCTTCAAAAAGAGCTTCGTAAAGCTGGCTTGGATGCCGCGGAAGATTTACAAGCCTTGCGCCATCAAGAGACATTCCTATCGAAGAAGAGAATTCCTTTACCCAGTCAAGGCTTGAAGAAAAAGTTTCTGCGCGTGGAAAGACAATTCCCCAAGGAGCTTTTGTTATTCTGCCGTAAAGCTCTCCGTTCATAAAGTTTCCGATTCGCCCGAAAGTGTAGCCAAGCGGAATTGCAACTGCCATTGCGTCAATCCATTTGAGCGCAGGCTTTTTGTGTTTTTTGCACCAGATTAGCATTCCTATAAATCCGCCAAGAAATCCGCCGTGGTAGGACATTCCGGCAAGTCCTGTAAATCTTTTTGTAACTGTGTCGAACGGCCAGAAAATCAGCCAAGGCTTTTTCCAGTAAAGCCCTGAAGTGTCGTATACGAGCGTTGAAAGAATCCGCGCACCCGCTAAAAGAAAAATAATTCCGAATGCAATAAAGCTAAAAATGTCGTCTTCTGTGGTTTTTGAATCCGGCGTGTCCAATGCGCCTTCACGCTGAATTTTCCGCAGAATATAAAAAGCCGTTCCAAATGCGATTATGTACATAAGACCGTACCACCGCACAAGTCCCAAAAGCGGAACTCCAGGAAAAAGCTCCGGGTGAATCCAAGACGGATATTTTATATATAAAAGAGAATTTAACATTTTTTTTACACTTTGAATCCTTTTGTCGCTGCTTCCAGAAGTTTTTTCTTTAATAAATTGTTTTCGTTTTTTAGTCTTGTAAGCTCGTACTGCTGTTGCTTTAAAGTTTCCGCAAGTTCCCCGGCAGTAAGCGCGCCAGTTCCTGCAAGCTCTTCTATGTAAGCCATTTTCTGCCCAAAGTCATCGTTGGCTTCTTCTGTGGCAATTTCAAATGAAGTGTCCGAAGCCTGGGTTATGTCATAACTGTCGTCGAATTTTAAAGTTTCAGACTGAATTATTTTTTCTGCGATTCTGTAGATTGCCTGACCTATAATTGACTGCGGCTTGTAGACAATGACAGGCAGCCTTGAAGAAAGAGCCTTGTCCTGCAAAGTGTCGCGGTAGATTACGCCAAGATGGTCCAAGTCCAAATCCAGATATTGCTGGCATGAACGGCGAATTCTTTGCGCCCTGTCTGCGTCCTTGGGATCGTCTATCATGTTAAGCACGAGCCGCGGATGAAATTCATTTATGCGCTTTTTGAACAATGCAGTTCCTTCTGGGTCTTCTTTTTCAAGAATTTCAACAAGCTTGGGAATATAAAGCCGCTGGAGCGAAAGGGAATCTTTTTTTAGAGACTCAAGATATTTGTAGCCCGCGCTTCCTTTTTTGAAAGTGTTATACATCATTCGGAACATTACATTCTTAAGGAAAAGATAGCCGTTCAGCGTGGCGGTAACAGTTGGAGCTGTAACAACAATTCCCTGCGGAGAAAGAAGAAACATATCAAGAATTGTAAGATGAGTTCCCGCTCCTAAGTCCAGAATCAGATAGTCGAATTTAGATTCCTGCTTATTGAAGCTTTTTATAAGCTCGTTTTTCTGGCTGACTTTAAGGGACGTAAGCCCAGGAATTTCAGAGTCGCCTGCAATAAAACTTACATTGTCATAGTCTGTCGGGCAAATTATGTCTTCAAACTTGCTTTCGCCTGTAAGAAACGTGCCGACTCCTGCTTTTGGATTAGGATGGCCTATTACAAGGTGAAGGTTTGAGGCTCCCAAATCCAAATCAATGAGAAGAACTTTTTTGCCTGCCTGACCTAAGGCAATTGCAAGGTTTGCGCTTAAAAGGCTTTTTCCAACACCGCCTTTGCCGCTTGCTACTGGAATAATCTGCATAATGCAATTGTATCATAGAATACTTTGATTTTAAAGACAGAGTTTTAAAATAGATATGGTAAATCTTGTTGCGCAGAATGTATATTGTTTTCTTGCATAACTTTTTTAGAAATGCTATTTTTTTATTGGAGGAACATAATGAAAAAAAATATTTTTTTTGTCTGCCTGATTTTTAGTTTTGTTTGTTTTGCTAAGGCTCCTTATTTTAACCTTGATGCTGAAAATGTGTTTGTTCTTGATGCCAACTCTATAGATGGAAAAGCAAGAGAAGATGTAAAGCTCATAAACGAAACAGAAGAGCAAATTGGCTTTGAACTTTATTATTATGATAACAAAAATGCCTCATGGCAGTTTTATGGAAGCACATACTTAAAAGATTTTTATGATTCAGAAGATGTTGACTCCCACATGGAATACCGTATTTCTCAAATTCAGTATTTTGCAGTAGTTCCTACAAATAACAAGGCTTACAACTATCGTGTGCAGAAAATTGAGAATGACCTTTGCATTTTTGTAATGCCAGATTCCGAATTTGATTTTAAAAAGGAACTTGAAACCGCCTTTATAATTGATTCAGACAATATAAAAGATAAGTTTTATGACGAAATAGAGTTTGTAAACCTTACTGACGACTATGGAATTTCTTTTGCGGTTTATGCTTCTGATAATAAGGATAAAGACTGGAAAAGAGCAGGCGGTGTTACTCTGCAAGAATATAATGATTCAGAAGACTTGGATTCTCCCATTGAAAAAACACTTCACAGTTTTAGGTATTTTGCAATCGTTTCAAAAAATGGAAAAAAATATAATTTTGAAGCAAGAAAACAAAAAGGCGACCTTGTTATATTTGTAAGAAATTAGTGTATCTTTATTTGTGAAATTTTAAAAAACTTGACAGATATTTATGGCATTGTGGTATGTAAATATGGTTTATGAGCGGGGGCATGATAGAACCCGCATTATTTCTGCTAGAAAAGCGATAAAGTAAGAGACAGGTATTTCTTTACCAGAATCTTATAAACCTGTATCTTTTGCAGTGCGCAAAAGAAAAAACGTCCTGTGTTCGAATAGTCTTAAAGAATGTTATTGCACGGCGAAAATGAAAAATGAAATAATAGCGGTCTTGAATGAATATAATTCTCTTGGAATAAATCAGCAGCTTGATTACGATAAGTTTTATTTATATTCGATAATTACACATTCAACAGCGATTGAAGGCTCTACGATTACGGAAATTGAAAATCAGGTTTTGTTTGACAACGGAATTTCTTGTTCAAAGCCTATTTCAGAGCAGTTTATGAATCTTGACCTGAAAAAAGCGTATGAACAGAGCTTTGATTTTGCAAGAAAACACGAAAAAATAACAGTTGGGTTTCTTTATTCTCTTTCTGGAACTTTAATGAAAAATATAGATTCCTCTTATAATACAGTTGCAGGTTATTTTTCTTCTGCAAAAGGAGAATTAAGGCTTTTGAATGTAAGTGCTGGGCGCGGCGGAAAATCTTATCTTGCTTGGCAAAAAGTTCCTGACAGGCTTCAAGAATTCTGCGGCTGGCTCAATGAAGAACTTGAAAAAACTGATTCAGATGACATTGAAAACGCATATAAATTAAGTTTTGAATCTTATTTTAAGCTTGCTTCAATTCATCCTTGGGCTGACGGAAACGGAAGAATGGACCGTTTGCTGATGAATATGGTTAAATATGAAAAAAATCTTGTTCCATCGATTGTAAAAAAAGAAAGACGTGCTGAATATATAAAGGTAATTTCCGCAAGCCTCATTGACTTTATGTTTAATTATCATATTCAAAAAAAGCAGCAAATTGAAGAATACAAAAGAAGTTTATGAAATATATAACGCTTTCGTTTGATGACGGACCTAATGCAAATGTTATGTCAGACATGCTAGATGTTCTTGAATTTAATAGGATTCCGGCGTCATTTTTTTTAGTCGGAAACAAAATCAATGAAGAGTCTGCAAAAGTTGTAAGGCGCGCATTTAAAATGGGATGCGACATTCAAAATCATTCATTTACGCATTCCGATATGTCAAAAATGAGCATTGCCATGATTCAGGACGAATATGAAAAAACTGAATCTCTTATAGAAAAGTGCATCGGCAAAAGAAGCGAATTTTTCCGTCCGCCTTATATCAGCGTAAGCGGCAATATGCACAAGGCTATAAAAGTTCCTTTTGTTGGCGGAAAAGGCTGCGAGGACTGGCTTCCTGAAATTACTGCTGAACAAAGAACTGAGCGTATTTTAAAATCTGCGGAAGATGGACAGATCGTACTTCTTCACGTAATGGAAGAAAATTATGCGACAGTTCAGGCTGTAAAGTCTGTTATTCCAGTTTTAAAATCCCGCGGCTATGAATTTGTAAACCTGCCAGAACTTTTTAGGATAAAGAATATAAATCCTTGTATTCCATCACATATTTGGACAACAGCAAAATAGAATAGATTTTGCTTTATTTTTCCACACTGATTAGAAAAAACTAACGATTTTTTGTATTTATTGCGATTTCAACAAAAAAATCAATAAATTTTTGTCAAAAAGTTGTTTTTTGAAATTTATTCAGTATAATTTAATCTAGATTCTTTAAAAATTAAAATGGGATTGTCGTATCAACTACGACAATGACAGAGAGATGAAAGTTGTCATTTTCTGGCTTGACCCGGAAATATAAAATTTGGAGGTCTTTTATGAAGAAATTTATTGTTCCGGCTTTATTTGCGTTTTTATTTGTGGCTGCGTCCTGCATGAATATGAACGGCGGCTCTGAAAAAGGCGGCTCAATCCGTGTTGACTTGCCGGGCGGCGCACGTGAAATTAGTTCCAGTACAAAAGCTGATACTTATATAGTAGAACTTTTGTTGAATGAAACTGTTGTTCAGACTGAAACTGGCTCTTCGGGGGGGGCTGGAGTTTTCAGAAGTCAGTCCGGAAACTTACACAGTTGAAGTCAAGGCTTATAAAAATAATGTTTTGTCTGGTCTTGGAAATTCAGAAGTAACAGTTGTTGCTGGAGAAACTTCTCCTTGCACTGTAACGCTTCATGACAAATTTACTGTAACTTTTGATTCGAATGGCGGAACTGGAACAATGTCTTCTCAAGTTTTTACTTACGGAACTTCTCACTCTCTTTCAGAAAATTTATTCACAAAAGACGGCTTTATATTTCAAGGCTGGGCGACTAGCATAGACAGCGACCCGGTTTACAATAATGCTTCTATTAATGTATTTGAAAAAACTGATGTTACACTTTATGCAAAGTGGTCTACGGACGGTTTTGTGTTTGTAGAAGGCGCAACAATAACAGAAGCCGCTCCAAATAGCGAAGTATTTATTGACGGAAGAATTGTAACAATAAGCAACTTTTATATTTGTGACCATGAAGTTACGCAGGCAGAGTACAGTAAGTATGGAGGAGCTACCTCCTCTGGAGGTGGAGATTATCCTGCATATAATGTGAGTTGGACAGCGGCATTGAAATATTGCAATGCCCGAAGTGAAGCCGAAGGACTGACGCCTTGTTATGTCGTAAATGGAAATAATTCAACTTGTAATTTTGAAGCAAATGGCTATCGATTGCCTACAGAAGTTGAATGGGAATATGCGGCACGCGGCGGAAACGGATTGACCGGTACGCAGTATATGTATTCAGGAAGTGATACTTTGGCTGATGTTGGATGGTGCGACAATACTATCTATGAAACAAAAAAACTATCACCAAATATACTTGGTATGTATGATATGAGTGGAAATGTAGAAGAATGGTGCTGGGATTCGAATGATTCTGGAAAAAGATGTGTTAGAGGCGGTAGTTCTAAAATGGTTAATTCAACTATGTGTACAGTTTATTATCACTTATATATGCTCTATACTGATGGTTCAAATAGAAACGGTTTCCGCATAGTTCGTACTGTAAAATAAAAATCATTGACTTTTGCCAATAACCACACTATATTAACCCCAACTAGACCTTGCACGCCTCTTAACAATGCGCACCCAGCAAGGCTATTTTTTTAGGAGACCTTTTTTGAAAACATAATATGACAAGCTTCCTTTATTGGTTGAAAATAAAGTTGAACTACTGCTTTCGCATGGTTTAAAAGGTATCTCTAAAGAAAATCTGCAATAGAAATTAAAATCTGTAAATTACTATAGTCTTTGGAGTGATTAACAAACTATGACCGACCATCTTTCCCGCCAGCCGTTTATAACTCTTCTAAAAAACATAATCGCAAATCAATCCAATAATAAGAACGGCTTTTCTGTTGCCATTGACGGAGACTGGGGCAGCGGAAAAACTTGGATTTTGGACGCGCTTGAATCCCAGTTGCCTAATGATGAATATTTGATTTTTCACTACAACGCTTGGGAGAATGATTTTTATGAAGAGCCGCTTGTCGCATTGCTTTCAGTGATGCTGGAGTCGCTAAGACAAATTAAAAAAGTAAAAGAAATAGGCAGCAGGGCAAATGTTGTATCTAGTTCAATTTTAGCTTTATCTAAAATTGTTGGTGTAATAACAGAAAAGAAACTTGGTGTAAATCTTTCAGATACATTTGATGCAATAAAGAATACAAATGCTGCTTTACATGATGCTGCATTAACCGATGAAGATTTTAATACTTTATTGCCATTATCCAATGCATTAAAACAAGTGAGAAAAGTTTTATCTGAATTAAATTCTGATTTCAAAATCATTCTCGTGGTTGACGAACTAGACCGCTGCCTGCCTGAATATGCGATAAAAGTTTTGGAGAGGCTTCATCATGTTTGCAATAAAATGCAGGTTTTTCAGATTATCTCCATTGATAAATTTAATTTGGCAGACAGCATTTGCAAGGTCTTTGGAAAGAATTTTTTAAAGACGACTCCGGAGCATAATATAATGCAATTTGTTGATTCATATCTTCAAAAATTTATTGACATTTCAATTCCTTTGTCAAACGGCAAGCCGGATAAATCCTTGGAAGTGATGAACGGACTTGAAAAAGAATTTTGCGAGTGGACAAGAGATAATTCTGCTGGAGCTCCGATTGATTTTAATGAGAACTTTCTTGAAGAATTTTTAGCAGAAATGTTCAGTGGAATTGACCGCAGGCTTCAGGAAAAAATATTCAGCCAAGTTGAGCTTTGCCACAAAATGACATTGGCAACTGGAGTAAAACCTGAACTTTGCAGCTATGCGATTTTGATTTATGAAATTGTAAGCTGTATAGCGTCTTATGTTTTTCATTCCAAGAATCTTTGCGTGGTAACAAACAATTCAAACGGCACATTTACGTTAGTTTTTAAGGACGTTGAATTTTCACCTAATCCTTATGCTGGCAAATACAAGCATCTTGCTGAAAATCTTAAGGATTTTTTCTGTTTGAGTAAAACTCTTTATACTGATTATGCCGCAAAATCAGATAATTTTTTTATTTGTGATGAAAAATCATATCTTATGAAATTTTTGGCAAATATTATAGAAAATTCTGGCTTTTATGCTCAAAAAATTTATTTTGATTTTATAGCAGAGGATAAAGTTTTTCTCTCAAAATATGATGAGATAATGCACAGAATGCTTTTTTAGTTTTAAAACAATATATTATCAATACGCTCTATACTTAAAAGTTAAATAGAAACGGTTTCCGCATAGCTCGTACTATAAAGTAAAAAAAATTATCAAGGATATTGCAGTTTTTATATATACTTTTGAACTTTTAGTATATATAATTATAGATAGGCGGTAATAATTGTTGAAAGGTGAGTTGGAAATTGATGGTCTCTTTGAGTGGTGGTCAGATAAAAATGAAGCAAACATAAAAAAGCATCATTATTCATTCAAAGAAGTTGAAAAAATTTTTAACGATCCTTATTTTTATGAAATTTATGATATTGAGCATTCAGATGAGGAGCAAGCTAGATATTTTGGTCTTGGAATTATTGAGGAAAAATGCCTTGTGCTACAAGTAAGCTACACAGAAGAAGAGCGCATTCATATAATAACTGCTCGTGATGCAACGCCAAAAGAGCGGGAGGTGTACTTTGAAAGACTTAGAAGAGCTTATTGCTAAATGTGAAAAAAATGGAAAATCCTACGATGACATTGATTTGTCTGATGCTCGTGAGCTAACAGAATCTGATTTTGACAGAGGTCAGTTCAAATATTATAAACCTGCAAAGAAGATGATTTCGTTTAGAATTGATATTGATAACCTTTCTTGGCTTCAAAGTGTAGGCAAAGAAAACTGTCAAACCCGATTAAATGAAGTTCTGCGTTGGGCAAGAATGAATAATTGCCCTTTAAAGTGAATTTTCGCATTTTTTTGTGCATTCATTATTTTTTTATTGTCTCAAAAACACTCGCCGTGTTTTCCTTGAATTCTCGCCGAGTTTTTCACCAATTACAAAAACTAAACCAAACAAGGAGAGTGGCTTTATGCTTGAGCTTAATTCTTGTATTTCATTAAGCGATAAAGATTATAGGCTTGAAAAACTTTTGGGAAAAGGCAAGGGCGGATATTCGTATCTTGCTTCTTGCGGCGGAAAGTTTTTTGTTCTTAAGCAGATTCACCATGAGCCGTGCAGTTACTATCAGTTTGGCAACAAGATAATGGCGGAACTTAACGATTATGAGCGGCTGAAAAATGCGGGCATAAGAATTCCGCTTATGATTGCGCATGATGTTCAGAATGAGCGTATTTTAAAGGAATATATTGATGGTCCTACAATCGAGCAGCTTGCCAAGGAAAAACTTGTAAAGCCCGAATATATTGCTCAAGTGGAAGAAATGTGCCGCAAACTTTATCCGCTTCACCTTAATATCGATTATTATCCTACAAATTTTATTGTACAGAACGGACTTTTGTATTACATTGACTATGAATGCAATGAATATTCCGATGAATGGAATTTTGAAAACTGGGGCAAAAAGTACTGGAGATAGCCAGTTTGCTTGCGGAAAATTAAAAGCGAGGTCTTATGAGCGCGACAATTGATACTGCCGTAGAAAAAATACTTGAGTCTTATCAAAAATACGGAGGAATCAACCTTGATGAAGCCATGAAGTTTCCGAACAGGGAAAACGTTATAACTGTTTTAAAGGATATTCAGTGCTTGATTTTCCCGGGCTACAGGGTCGCAGAGGAAATTGATTCGCTTACATTGAGATTTGTTACAGGCGAGCGCGTGAACCGCATAGTTTCAATGCTCACTCGCGAAATTAAAAAAGCCCTTTCTTTTGTTGTCCAGAACGATAAGGTGGAGCTTTCACACTGCTTTAATCTTGCCGAAAAGGCTTCTCTTGCGCTTATTGAGGAAATTCCAGAAATCCGCAGAAAAATCGGGCTTGATGTTCAGGCTGCCAATGCTGGAGATCCGGCTGCAAAGTCCAGCGAGGAAGTAATAGTTTCGTATCCATGCCTTGAAGCTATTTCCGTTTATAGGATTGCGCATTTCCTTTTTGAAAGCGGAGTTCCTGTTATTCCGCGCATAATGAGCGAGTACGCGCACAGCCACACTGGAATCGATATAAATCCGGGTGCAAAAATCGGCGAAAGCTTTTTTATTGATCACGGAACTGGTGTTGTAATCGGCGAAAGTTGCATTATCGGCGACAATGTGAAAATTTATCAAGGCGTTACTTTGGGCGCTTTGAGTGTAAAAAAAGAGCTTATGAACAAAAAGCGTCACCCAACAATAGAAGATAATGTTACGATTTATGCCAACGCTACGATTTTGGGCGGAAACACCGTCATCGGGGAAGGCTGTGTCATAGGCGGAAACACCTGGATTACAAAGCCCGTTCCGCCGCACACAACCTTTACGCAGGAATGCCGCTCGTAAAGTTGTTGCTCCGAAAAATCTTATTTGAATTTCAACAAATTCGAGAGTCTCTTATTGACATATTTTTTCTATTAAGTTATATTTCCAAAACATACCATTTTTCAAGGGAATATTATCCCTATGCTCTTGTAGCTCAGTCGGTAGAGCACATCGTTGGTAACGATGAGGTCAGCGGTCCGATTCCGCTCGGGAGCTATAAGATTAGAAAAACAGAGGAGCAAATATTATGGCAAGCAAAAAAAAGTCAGCCGTAGAAATCATTGCATTGCAGTGCACAGAATGCAAACGCAGAAATTACACAACATACAAAAACCGCAAGAATATCACTGGCAAACTTGAAAAGAACAAGTACTGCCCGTTCTGCCGCAAGGAAATCCTTCATAAGGAAACAAAAGCTAAATAAAATATATGCCTTCTTATAGGGAGGCTGAATATATTTTAGGTCAGTAGCTCAGTTGGTAGAGTCCCGGTCTCCAAAACCGGTTGTCGCGGGTTCGAGTCCTGCCTGGCCTGTTAATTTACAAAAGACGAGGATGAAAATGAAAAAGATTTTTCAGTTTTTTAAAGAATGTGCCGGAGAGCTTAGAAAAGTAACTTGGCCTACACGCAGCGACGTTCTTTCTTCTACAAAGGTTGTTTTCATCTCTACAATTATTGTCGCATTGATTCTTGGCTTTCTTGACTGGTTGTTTACAGAAGGCCTACGCCTCGTATTCTAGGGGAGTCAAATGGCAAGAAGCTGGTATATTCTTCAGACTTATTCGGGATACGAACAAAAAATTCAAAGAACATTGGCAACCATGCTCACTGAGCAGAAACTTGATTCGAATATTGTTTTTCAAGTAAAAGTTCCAATGGAAGAAGTTGTTGAAATTTCAAATGGAAAAAAACACGTCCGCAACAATTTGATTCTTCCTGGCTACATTATGATTGAAATGGATCTTCCGCAGATTGGCTGGAAGAATACCTGCTCTTTAATCCGTCGTGTTCAGGGTGTAACTGGTTTTGTTGGCGTTAAGCCTTCTGAAAAGCCACGCCCAATTTCCACAGATGAAGCAAAAAACATCTTGCAGATGGCTGGCGAGCTTAAAGGTGAAAAGCAGGTTCGCATTAAGCAGAATTTTGAAGTTGGCGAGACTGTAAAAATCACAGAAGGTCCTTTTGCGACTTTCAGCGGTGCTATCGAAGATATAAATACAGAAAAGAACAAGCTCCGTGTTAATGTTCAGATTTTTGGAAGAGCAACTCCTGTAGAAGTTGATGTTCTTCAAGTTGAAAAAATATAGGTTGTTTTTGCAGTTTAATTTTTATGCCGGTTTTAATTATTATTTTTAAAGCTGGCTCTGATGTTTGATAGAATTTTGCATTCGCAATGAATGCTTTTTTCTTAATTTGGGAGAAGTGCAAGTCCGTTGGACATAGGCATTTCGCTAGGGTTCAGAAAATCTGATACCCACCACCAATGTAAGGAGATACATTATGGCCACAAAAAAGGTTACAGCTGTCATTAAACTTCAGTGCCCTGCCGGCGCTGCTACACCAGCTCCACCTATTGGACCGGCTCTTGGACCTCATGGAGTTTCTGCGCCTAAGTTCGTTCAGGAATTCAATGACCGCACAAAGAGCATGGAGAAGGGACTTATTATCCCTGTAGTCATCACTGTCTATCAGGACAAATCTTACACATTTATTCTCAAGACTCCTCCTGCAGCTGTCCTTATTAAAAAGGCTGTTGGAATCCAGAAAGGTTCTGGAAATCCGCTTCGCAACAAAGTTGGAAAACTTTCAAAAGCGTCCCTTGAAGAAATTGCAAAACAGAAACTTCCTGATCTTAACGCAAACGACATTGAGGCTGCTAAGAAAATCATCGCTGGTACTGCTCGCAGTATGGGCGTAGAAGTGGAGGCTGAATAATGAAGCACGGAAAGAAATACCGCGAATCATTGAAGAAGTATGATCCGGCAAAGGCTTATGGAATTTCAGAAGCTTGCCAGCTTGTAAAAGATCTTCACTATGTAAAGTTCGATGAGACAGTTGAGCTTTCAGTTTCCCTTAAGCTGGAAAAAAACCAGACTGTACGTGATACTCTTGTATTCCCGCATCAGTTTACTGCTGAAAAGCGCGTTCTTGTTTTCTGTAAAGATGACCGTGTAAAAGAAGCTCTTGATGCAGGTGCAACTTACGCAGGTACAGAGTACATTGAAAAAGTAAAGGGCGGATGGCTTGATTTTGATGTTGCAGTTGCTACTCCAGACATGATGAAAGACGTTGGTCGTCTTGGTATGGTTTTGGGACGCAAAGGTCTTATGCCAAACCCTAAGACAGGAACTGTAACACCAAACATTGCGCAGGCTGTTGCTGAGCTCAAAAAGGGACGCACAGAATTCCGCGCAGACAAGACAGGTGTTGTTCATATTCCTGTTGGAAAAGTTTCCATGGATTCAAAGGACACTGCTGAAAACGTAAATGTTTTCCTCACAGAACTTGAGCGCAAAAAGCCGGCTGATGCAAAAGTAGGATTTGTACGCTCTGTTTCAATCAGCTCTTCAATGGGACCTGGTGTTTGGATTGACTTTAAGGAGGCAGAATAATGGCTATTTTGGCAAAAAAGATTCAGCCTAGCAAAGCACAGGCTATTGAAGAAGCAAAGAAAGTTCTTAGTGAATATAAAGATTTTATCTTTGTTGAATACAGAGGACTTACTGTTGAGCAGATTTCAAAGCTCCGCCATTCTTTGCGTGAAAAGAATTCACAGTTCAAGGTTATCAAGAATAACTTTGCGCGTGTAGCTTTTGACGAAATGAAGAATGATGCAGTTGCTCAGTATCTTTCTGGACCAACGGCCATTGCCATGATTAAGGAAGAGGCTAACGAGTCTGCAAAAGTTTTGTTTGACTTTGCGAAAGAAACTCCAGCTCTTGTTGTAAAAGGCGCTTGGGTAGAAGACGAGCTTTATGATGCTGCAAAAATCGAGGCGTTTGCAAAACTCCCTGGAAAGAAACAGCTCATCGCAATGCTTATGTCTGCAATCAATGGACCTGCAAGAAAACTTGCTGGAACATTGCAAGCATATGTTGAAAAACTGGAAAAAGAAGGTCCGGCTTCTGCAGCTCCAAAGGCGGAAGAGGCAGCTCCTGCGGCAGAGGCTCCAGCAGCCGAAGCAGCTCCAGCTCCAGCAGCTGAGTAAATTCTCAGTAGGACAAACGCTTTTTTGCAATGTCCAGAGCGGAATTTTTCCCTGCGGTCAGGCTTCATAGCTGTCGACTGTCCGCAGACAAACCGATGCAGGGTTTAGAAACAGTTTGTTTTTATCTGCACGGAAATTACTAATCATATTTGATTACGGAGAAGACAATATGGCAGCTCTTACAAATGATGAAATTCTTGAAGCAATTGCAAACATGACAGTTCAGCAGGCAGCTGATCTCGTAAAGGCAATGGAAGAAAAATTCGGTGTTTCTGCGGCAGCACCTGTAGCAGTAGCAGCAGGTCCAGCAGCGGCCGCTGAAGAAGAGCAGACAGAATTTACTGTTACTCTTGAATCTATTGATCCAGCAAAGAAAATGGATGTTATTAAGGCTGTTAAGGCTGCAACAGGTCTTGGTCTTAAGGAAGCAATGGCAATCGTTACTGGTGCTCCACAGGTTGTAAAAGAGGGAGTATCTAAGGCTGATGCTGACAAGCTCATCGCTGACATTACTGCTGCTGGTGGAAAAGTTAGCAAGAAATAATCTGGCAGATGCTTGATTGTTTTTCTTCAAGACATTTATAAAACTTGAACTCTAGCTTCAGGGAAAGATTTTTCTTTTCCTGAGGCTTTTGTTGTCAAAAGAGCCTGCAGATTGGCTTGAAAATAAAAATAAATCTGCCGGGACAGAGATTTCCGATAGGGCGCTTTTTCTCGTGCTGAGCAAAGTCTTTGCTTGTAGCGGTCTGGGCGTACCAGTTCATAACCCCTAAAGAGGTATTTGATGTTTGCAAAGAGCAAGAAAATTGTTCGCCAGTACATAGGAAAAGACATCCAGGATTTCATGGAACTTCCTAATCTTATCGACATTCAGCTTTCTTCCTACGAAGAATTCATCCAAAAAGGCAGAATTGAAAAAGGCGAGCCGCTTTTAAACCAAGGGCTTCAGGAAGTTTTTACTTCAACTTTCCCTATTGAAAGCCCGGCCGGTGATATGTCGCTTGAGTATGAATTTTATGAGCTTGACTATGACGGAATGAAATTCACCGAGCAGGAATGCAAGAAAAAGGGTGTTTCTTACGCAGTTCCTTTAAAGGCTCGCATCAATCTTAATTTTAAAGAAACTGGAGCTATTCTCCAAAAAGATATTTACATGGGCGATGTTCCTCTTATGACAGACAGGGGAACTTTTGTTATCAATGGCGCAGAACGCGTTGTTGTAAGCCAGATTCACCGTTCGCCTGGAGTTATTTTTCAGCGCGATAAGGGCGTTTTGTCTAGCCGCATAATTCCTTACCGCGGTTCTTGGCTAGAATTTGAAATTGACCAAAAAAAAGAGCTTATTTACGCAAAAATCGACCGCAAGAAAAAAATCTTGGGAACAATTTTCCTTCGTGCGCTTGGATATTCAACACGTGAAGAAATTATAAACTGCTTCTATGTTACAGAAGATGTAAAAATTCCTTCAGATTTAGAAAAACGCGATGAGCTTGCAGGAAGAGTTCTTGGAAAACCTGTAATCATAAAAGATGAAGAAACCGGTGAAGAAAAAAAGTTGTTCCGCGCAGGAGACAAGCTTCATCCGCATGATATTGACGATCTTGTTGTAAACGGAATCAAGGAAATCAATGTAATAAAGTTCAACATGAAAAAACGCCCTGACGACAAAGAGGAAAAAAATCCTTCTTTGGACAGCGAAATGATTGTGAACTGCTTTGAGCGTGAAGAAATTGTGTTCTCTAAGGAAGGTTCTTCTACAGCGGATGAGCCTACAAAGGAAGAGTGTCTTTCGAAGGTTTACGCTGTCTTGATGCCGGGCGAGCCGATTACTGTTGAGGCTGCAGAACGTGACCTTACAACTATGTTCTTTAGTGTCCGCCGCTACGACTTGGGACGTGTTGGACGCTACAAGCTTAATAAAAAATTTGACTATAAAGAGCCGGTTGAAGATGTAACTCTTACAAAAGAAGACATCATCAACACAATGAAGCATCTTATAGAAGTTTACATTGGTGACGAGCCTCTCGATGATATTGACCACTTGGGCCGCCGCCGTGTTCGTTCTGTTGGCGAACTTCTTACAAATCAGTTCAAGACAGCTTTTGCACGCATGGAGCGCATTGCAAAGGACCGCATGAACTTAAAGGAAACAGAAACTCTTAAGCCGGGCGACTTGATTTCTATAAAGCCGATTATTTCTTCTATCCGTGAATTCTTTGGTTCAAGCCAGCTTTCGCAGTTCATGGATCAGTGTAATCCGCTTGCAGAACTTACTCACAAACGCCGTCTTAACGCATTAGGACCGGGAGGTCTTTCACGTGACAGGGCAGGTTTTGAAGTCCGCGATGTTCACTATACCCACTATGGACGAATGTGTCCTATTGAAACTCCTGAAGGTCCGAACATCGGTCTTATTGTTTCCCTTGCGATTTTTACCCGCGTAAATGAATACGGCTTCCTTGAAGAGCCTTACCGCAAAGTTGTAAACGGAAAAGCGACAAATGAAGTTGAATATCTTGATCCAATGGATGAAGATAAATATTACATTGGACAGGTTACAGAAGGGATGAAGGCTGACGGCTCGTTCCCTACGGACTTGGTTTCTTGCCGCCACCGTGGAGACTACACAAGCCGTTCTCCAAAAGATATTCAGTATATGGATGTTTCACCGCGTCAGGTAATTTCTGTTTCTGCTTCACTTGTTCCGTTCCTTGAGCATGACGATGCTAACCGCGCGTTGATGGGTTGTAACATGCAGCGTCAGGCTGTTCCGCTTTTATTCCCGGAGCCTCCTCATGTTGGTACTGGCATGGAGCAGAAAACTGCTTACGATTCTGGAGTTCTTACAAAAGCCCGCCGTGCAGGAACTGTAAAATGGGTTGAAAGCGATCTTATTAAAATCAAGCCGGATGGAGTCAAAGGCGATGTATTTGATGAATATCCGTTGCTTAAATATCAGAAAACAAACAGCGACACTGTAAACCATCAGCGTCCTACAGTTCAAGTTGGCGAGCACGTTGAAGCCGGCGGAGTCATTGCAGATGGTCCTGCTACATTCAATGGCGAGCTTGCATTGGGACGCAATATTCTTGTTGGATTTGTTCCGTGGAATGGATACAACTACGAGGATGCTGTTCTTATCAGCCAGCGTGTTGTAAAAGAGGATATGTATACTTCTGTTCATATTCACGAGTTTCAGACTGAAATCCGCGAGACAAAGCTTGGACCAGAGCGCATTACACGTGATATTCCAAACACTTCAGAAAAAATTCTTGATAATCTTGACTCTGAAGGAATTGTACGCATCGGCGCAAAAGTCCGCTCCGGAGACATTCTTGTTGGAAAAGTTACTCCAAAGAGCGAAACCGAAACTACACCGGAATTCAAGCTTTTGAATTCTATTTTCGGTGAAAAGGCAAAAGAAGTACGTGATTCTTCACTTAAGCTTCCTCATGGAGTTCAGGGCGTTGTAATTGACATTCAGCGTCTTAAGAGAAGCGAGGGCGATGAGCTTCAGCCTGGCGTAGATGAGCAGGTAAAAGTTATTATCGCAGACAAACGTAAGCTTGTTGTTGGTGATAAGATGGCTGGACGCCACGGAAACAAAGGTGTTGTTGCCCGCATTCTTCCTGTTGAAGATATGCCATATCTTGAGGATGGAACTCCACTCGATGTTTGCTTGAATCCTCTTGGTGTTCCTTCGCGCATGAATATTGGACAGATTATGGAATCTGAGCTTGGAAGAGCCGGTCTTGTTTTGAATGAATGGTACAATTCGCCTGCATTCCAGACACCTAGCCAGGAACAGATTGCGGAAAAACTTGTTCAGGCTGGACTTTCACCGGACTGCAAGCAGATTGTGCACGACGGATTTACAGGCGAGCCTTTCCTAAATCCAATTTTCGTTGGTGTTATATACTTTATGAAGCTTCACCATTTGGTTGACGACAAGATGCATGCTCGTTCAACAGGTCCATATTCTCTTGTTACTCAGCAGCCGTTGGGAGGAAAAGCCCAGTTTGGTGGTCAGCGTCTTGGAGAAATGGAAGTTTGGGCGCTTGAGGCTTATGGCGCTGCAAATACATTGCAGGAAATGATGACAATCAAATCTGATGACATGAACGGACGTTCTAAAGTTTACGAGTCGATTGTCAAGGGTGAGCCAACAGCTCCAATCGGAGTACCGGAATCATTCAATGTTTTGGTTCAGGAGCTTCGCGGTCTTGCGTTGGACTTTACTATTTATGATGACAAAGGCAAGCAGATTGCCCTTACTGAACGTGATCAGGAGCTTATTGATAAAGTAGGCGCTGGTTTTGACAAGGAGAACGAAAATGCGTGACATTCAGGATTTCACAAGCCTTAAAATTAAACTTGCTTCCCCGGAAAATATCCGTTCATGGTCTTACGGTGAAGTAAAAAAGCCGGAAACTATAAATTACCGAACTCTTCGTCCGGAGAGGGACGGACTTTTCTGCGAGCGCATCTTTGGTACAACAAAAGAATGGGAATGCTACTGCGGAAAATTCAAGTCAATCCGCTATAAAGGTGTTGTCTGTGACCGCTGTGGAGTTGAAGTTACACACTTTAAAGTCCGCCGTGAGCGCACTGGACACATTGATTTGGCGGCTCCTGTCAGCCATATTTGGTATTATCATTCGGTTCCTAGCCGCATGGGACTTTTGCTTGATTTGCAGGTGGCTGCTCTCCGCTCAATTCTTTACTATGAAAAATACATTGTAATTGAGCCGGGCGACACAGATTTAAAGAAAAATCAGCTTTTGACAGAAGATGAATATCTTGAAGCGCAGGAACGCTATGGCGGCGCATTTACAGCGGGAATGGGAGCAGAGGCAATTAAGACTTTGCTTGAAAACCTTGACCTTGATGCTCTTGCTGCTGAGCTTCGTGCAAAAATGATTGAAAAAGGTCCAAAGAGCGACAAGCGTCTTTTGAAGAGAATTGAAATTGTGGAAAATTTCCGCACTTCAGAAAACAAGGCTTCTTGGATGATTCTGGATGTTATTCCAGTTATTCCGCCGGATTTGCGCCCTATGGTTCAACTTGACGGAGGACGCTTTGCAACTTCCGACTTGAACGACCTTTACCGCCGCGTAATTAACCGCAACAACCGTTTAAAGAAGCTTCAGTCTTTGTCTGCGCCTGATATTATTATTCGCAACGAAAAACGTATGCTTCAGGAAGCGGTTGACTCATTGTTTGATAACTCTAAGCGCAAACAGCGTGTTTTAAAAGGTGCCGCGAACCGCCCGCTTAAATCAATCAGCGATATGCTTAAAGGAAAGCAGGGACGTTTCCGTCAGAATTTGCTTGGAAAACGCGTTGACTATTCTGGACGTTCTGTAATTGTTGTTGGACCTGAACTTAAGCTTTGGCAGTGCGGTCTTCCTGAAAAAATGGCGTTGGAACTCTTCAAGCCGTTTATAATGAAGAAACTTGTTGACAAGGGTGTTGTCTTCAATATCAAAAAGGCTCGCTCACTTGTAGAAAGCGAATCCACAGAAGTTTTTGCAATCCTTGATGAAGTTGTCCGCGAGCATCCTGTAATGCTTAACCGCGCTCCTACTTTGCACCGCTTGGGAATTCAGGCATTTGAGCCGGTTCTTGTTCCAGGAAAGGCATTGAAGCTTCATCCTTTGGCTTGTAAAGCATTTAACGCCGACTTCGATGGCGACCAGATGGCAATCCACGTGCCTCTTACTCAGGCAGCTCAAATGGAATGCTGGACACTTATGCTTTCTGCACGCAACCTTCTTGACCCGGCAAACGGAAACACAATTGTAGCTCCTTCTCAGGACATGGTTTTGGGAATTTACTACATGACTTCTATAAAGCCGAATGCAAAAGGTACAGGAAAATTCTTCTCTAGCGCGGATGAAGTTCGTCTTGCGGCTTCTAGCGGAGCAATTGAATGGCAGGCAGAAATCAAGGTTCACAAGAATATTCTCAACAAGTGCGTAAACAACGACAAAGAGCCAGACAGCAAGTACATTCTTACATCTGCCGGACGCATGGCTTTCAATGAGTCAATGCCGGACGAAGTTGACTTCTACAACGAGCAGCTTGGCGACAAAAAGCTCAAGAAAATGATTGAAAGTGTTTACCACAATGAGCAGACAAGCGACAAACGCATAAAGGGCCTTATTGAAGAAAAATATCAGTTTGAAACTTTTGATGCGGAAACATTGGACAAAGTTATTGAAGATGCTTCCCTTAGAAAGCAGATTGACAAAATCTACAATAGAGAAACTCCGCTTGAAGAGTACAAACTCAGAAAAATCCTTCCGAGCCTCTATGCAATTGACCGTGGCTGGCTTACAATCCAGATGCTTGATGCAATCAAAGCCTGTGGATACAAAAACGCTACATTCTACGGCGCAACTCTTTCAATGGACGATATTCTTGTTCCAGAAGAAAAAGAAGCTATGGTTGCAGAAGCAAACAAGGAAGTTGAAAAAATTGTAGGTCAGTGGAACAGCGGTGCTATTACAGCTGACGAACGCTACAATAAGTCTGTTACAGTTTGGGAAAACACAAACGAAAAGCTTACAAACCTTATGATGGATAACCTTGCAAAGCACAAGGACGGATTTAATACTATCTATATGATGGCTACATCCGGTGCTCGTGGTTCCAAAAAGCAGATTTCCCAGCTGGCGGCAATGCGTGGACTTATGCAGAAGCCTAACGGAGACATCATTGAGCTTCCAATCCGCGCGAACTTTAAGGAAGGACTTTCAGTTATTGAGTTCTTTATTTCAACAAACGGTGCGCGCAAAGGTTTGTCTGATACAGCTTTGAAGACTGCTGATGCTGGTTACATGACACGCCGTCTTGTAGATGTTGCTCAGGATGTTGTTGTAAATGAAGAAGACTGCGGAACAATCAACGGAATTGACTACGCTGCAATCAAGGACGGAGATACTGTTACAGTTCCTTTGGCAAAACGCATTGCGGGACATTATACAATCGAACGGGTAATCGACCCTGTTTCTGGTGAGCTTCTTTGCGATGTAAACCAATATATAGATGAAACCCTTGCTGAAAAAATCGATAAGGCTGGAGTTGAAAAAGTTAAGCTGCGCACAGTTCTTACTTGCGAAAGCAAACACGGAATTTGTGTAAAATGCTACGGAAAAGACCTTGCCCGCAACAAGATTGTTGAAATCGGTGAAGCAGTTGGAACTATTGCGGCCCAGTCAATTGGTCAGCCTGGTACACAGCTTACACTTCGTACATTCCATACTGGTGGTGCTGCGGAAGGTGGACAGAAAGACAACCACATCGCAATGAAATACGATGTTTACATCAAAAGCCTTGAGGGAACCCATGTTGTTGCAAAAAATGGAAACTGGCTCTTTACACGCCGTGGCTCAATGATTGTTACAAAGCTGTTCAAGTCTTATGCTTTTGATTCTTCTGATGAAGTTCTTGTTGAAGACGGCGCTTATGTCCGCAAGGATAATCCGGTTTTGAAGCACAAAGGACAGGAAGTTCTTGCTTCTGACGGCGGCCGCATTATCATAAGAGATAATGTAATTTACCTTACAAGCAATGACCAGAAAGTTGAAATTTCCAACGGTTCGACTGTATATGCAAAATTCACAGAAGCTTCATGCATTGCAAAGGCTGGCGAGCCTGTGGGTGAATTCGATCCTTATAGCGAGCCGATTATTGCGGAAGTTTCCGGCTACATTCATTATGAAGATATTATTGACGGCGTAACTCTTGAAACAAAAACTGATATTCAGACTGGAGCTGTTGAACGCCGCATTTCAGATCTTCACCTTGATGTAAAGCAGCCTCGTATTATTATTACGGATGAAGACGGAAACGAGCTTGGAAGCTACCATATGCCTGTTGGTGCTATTTTGAGCAACGACATCAAGGACAAGGGAAAGGTCGAAGCTGGAACAACTCTTGCAAAAATGGCAAAAGATGCTGCAAAGGCGAACGATATTACTCTTGGTCTTCCGCGTGTTTCCGAGCTTTTTGAAGCGCGCAAGCCAAAGAATCCTGCTGTAATAGCAAAGATTACTGGAACTGTGAAATTCGATAAGATTGTAAAAGGAAAAAGAACTGTTATCGTTGTTGACGAGTACGGAAAAGAGCACAGCCATCTTATTCCTATGGTTAAGCGTCTTCTTGTCCGCGATGGCGATAAAGTTGAAGCCGGAGAAAAGCTTTGCGATGGAGCAGTAGATGCACATGATGTTCTTTCTGTTCTTGGCGAAGACCGTCTTCAGAACTTCCTTATGGATGAAATTCAGTCTGTTTACCGTGCTCAAGGCGTAGATATTAACGACAAGCACATCGGAACTATTATCCGCCAGATGCTCAAGAAAGTTGAAATCATCAAAGTTGGGGACACAAGATTCATCTACGGTCAGCAGGTTGACAAGTACACATTCCGCGAAGAAAACGACAGAGTTGTTGCGGAAGGTGGACAGCCAGCCGTTGCCTGTCCTATGTTCCAGGGAATTACAAAAGCTGCTCTTGCCGCTGATTCGTTTATTTCGGCTTGTTCATTCCAGGAAACGACTCGTGTTCTTACAAATGCCGCGATTGCAGGTTCTGTAGACAATCTTCACGGTCTTAAGGAAAATATTATTATTGGACACAGAATTCCCGCTGGTACAGGAATCCGCCAGTACAATAATGTAAAGCTTTCAGACAATTCAAACGCCGACTTGGATGCCAAGATGAAGGAAATTCTTGAGCAGCGTATGCTTGAAATGAAGGAGGCTGAAGAAGCTGCTGTTGTTCCAGCAATGGATTCTGCTTCGGACGAGGATTAAAAATTGCCTGTCGCTAGGAAAATTCAACTTTTTCTAGCGGCTTTTGCGAAATTCCCTTGACGAAACAAGTTTGAATTCTGTAAAATTAAATACTTATTTTGTTATTCTGTCCGAGGTGCTGCTCGGCAATAATATAGGAGAATAGGCGATGCCTACAATAAACCAATTAATTCGTAAAGGACGTCAGTCTTCTGCAAAAAGAACTAAGGCCCCCGCACTTCAGTCTTGCCCGCAGAAACGCGGTGTTTGCACACGTGTTATGACAATGACTCCAAAGAAACCGAACTCGGCTCTTCGTAAGATTGCCCGTGTTCGTTTGAGCAATGGAATCGAAGTTACTGCATATATTCCAGGAATTGGACATAATTTGCAGGAACACTCAGTTGTACTTGTTCGCGGTGGACGTGTAAAGGATCTTCCTGGTGTGCGCTACCACATTATCCGCGGTACAAAAGATACTCTTGGCGTTGATGGACGCAAAAGGGCCCGTTCAAAATACGGTGCTAAAAAACCAAAGGCATAATAGGAGGTTAATACTATGGGAAGACATAAGAAATCAGTTAACCGTCCGGTTATGCCAGACGAAAGATACAACAGCGTAGTTATTTCAAAATTTGTAACACGCATGATGCTTGATGGAAAAAAGCAGGTTTGCCAGAAAATCGTTTATGAGGCTTTGGACAAATTGAAGAAAAAAACTGACAAGGATCCTCTTGAAGTGTTCCTTAAGGCTTTGGAAAATGTAAAGCCAATGGTGGAAGTAAAAAGCCGCCGTGTTGGTGGAGCTACATATCAGGTTCCTATTGAGATTCGTGATGCACGCCGCGAAGCTCTTGGAATGAGATGGATGATTAATGCTGCCCGTTCACGTAACGGACACGGAATGGCTGAAACTCTTGCTGCTGAAATCTTTGATGCTTTCAACAACACAGGTTCTGCTTATAAGAAGAAGGAAGATACACACAAGATGGCAGAGGCAAACAAGGCTTTTGCTCATTACCGCTGGTAGTTCTTGCTTTTTCAAAACGGCCGCTTTGGTTTTTTCCAAGGCGGTTTTTTTATGTCCTTGTAGAAATGATAAAGCCGGCCGGCAATCTGTCGCAAAGTTTCATGAGGGTTATCGGATTAAGCCCGATAGTGACAGTAAAATACAAAGTTTGATGTTCGCTTAAAATTATATATTTTTTAATTATTTTCCAAATAAAAGTTTTTAGCCTCTTGATTCTTTTTTGAAAAAAGTATATAAATACAGAACATTTATGCCTTTATAAGGCGTATTCTGCATTTTTGCAGACAGAGTGTTTGATAGTCGGACGGACAGTTTAAGCTGTCTGGTGAAAATCGTAAAACTTCCGCAGTGCGGCTGTAGAGTTTCACACCCTGAATGTGCAGAAAGTTTCGTTGAGGCTTTCTATTAGATGATTGTGTGTTCAGGCTTCTGACTGGCTGAAATAATTGCTCCCGCAGTTTGTTTCAGCTAAAAAAGGTTCTGAATTCCAAACCAATCGTCAGCCCGGATGATGCTAGGTGGAAAAGGCCAGCTGCTTCGAATAGATGAAACAGAATTTTTGATGTTGTCCATTCACGTATATAATCGTCCTAGTTAAATTGGTCAAGTGTGTATGCGAAAATATTGTCTGCTTTTTAAGAGGCATATTTTCTGGCTTAAAGTGCAACACATAAAATACAACATAATGCCGCAGTAAAACACTGCAAGGCAAGGAGAAAATCATGGCAAAGGAAGAGTTCAACAGAACTAAACCTCACATGAACGTTGGTACTATCGGTCACGTTGACCATGGTAAGACTACACTTTCTGCTGCTATCACTGCTTATTGTGCAAAAAAATACGGTGATAAGCTCTTGAAGTACGATGAAATCGACAATGCGCCGGAGGAAAAGGCTCGTGGTATCACTATCAACAGCCGCCACCTTGAGTATCAGTCTGACAAGCGTCACTATGCACATATTGACTGCCCGGGACATGCTGACTACATCAAGAATATGATTACTGGTGCTGCTCAGATGGATGGAGCTATTCTCGTTGTTTCTGCTCCAGATTCAGTTATGCCACAGACAAAAGAGCACCTTCTTCTTGCTCGTCAGGTTGGCGTACCAAAGATTATCGTATTCCTTAACAAGGTCGACCTTGTTGACGATCCAGATCTTCTTATGCTCGTTGTTGACGAAGTAAAAGAAACTCTCAAAGGCTACGGCTTCTCTGAGGATACACCAATTATCCAGGGATCTGCATTCAAGGCTTTGAACGAATCTGACAATCCAGAAAATACAAAATGCATCGAAGAGCTTCTTACAGCTATGGACACATGGTTTGATGATCCAGTTCGTGATGACCAGAAGCCATTCTTGATGCCAATTGAAGACATCTTCACAATCACAGGACGTGGTACTGTTGTTACTGGACGTATCGAGCGCGGTGTTATCCATATGGGTGACGCTGTTGAAATCGTTGGTATCCGCCCAACTCAGTCTTCTACTGTAACTGGAATCGAAATGTTCAACAAGACTCTTAACGAAGGTATGGCTGGTGACAATGCTGGTATTCTTCTTCGTGGTGTTGAAAAGAAAGATGTTATCCGTGGACAGGTTCTTGCTGCTCCAGGAAGCATCCACCCGCACACAAAGTTCGAGGCTCAGATCTACGTTCTTTCAAAGGAAGAAGGTGGACGCCACAGCCCGTTCTTCACAGGTTACCGCCCACAGTTCTACTTCAGAACAACAGACATTACTGGTACTGTTGAGCTCGAACCAGGAACAGATATGGTAAAACCTGGCGACAACGTTAAGATTATCGGTGAACTTATTCACCCAATCGCTATGGATGAAGGTCTTAAGCTTGCTATCCGTGAAGGTGGACGCACAATCGCTTCTGGACAGGTAACAAAGATTATCGAATAGTTATTGAAGGGCAGAAGGCTTGGCTTTCTGCCCTATTTGGAGAATATCATGGCAAATGGCAAGATTCGTGTAAGACTTCGTGCTTTTGACGTAGCTCTTATCGATCAGAGCGCAAAAGACATCGTGCAGCAGGTTCAGAAGGCAGGAGCAAAGGTTTCAGGACCAATCCCGCTTCCAACAAGAATCAATAAAGTTACAGTTCTCCGTTCACCTTTCGTTAACAAGAAGTCACGTGAACAGTTTGAAATGAGAACCCACAAACGCCTTATTGACATTTTTGAACCAAGCTCAGAAGTAATGGATTCTTTAATGAAACTTGAACTTCCGGCAGGTGTTGATGTAGAAATTAAGCAGTAATCGGAATAAATCCGGTTTCTGTAAAATAAAGGTAACGGTCCCCTTGGATCGGGGATGGCGGCCAAGTTTAGGAGATTCAGATGAAAGGTCTGATAGCAAAAAAAGTAGGAATGACACAGGTTTTCGATGAAAACGGCAATCTGACACCAGTAACCGTGATCCGCGTCGAGCCAAACACTGTTGTTGCTACAAAGACACAGGAAAAGTGCGGCTATGAAGCTGTTGTCCTTGGACTTGAGGATTTGAAGCCTCACAAGATTACAAAGCCATACGCAAAGCAGTTTCCAGAGAACATTACACCAAAACGTCATCTTAAAGAATTCAGAGACTTTGAAGGTGAAGTTAAAGTTGGCGACCAGATTGGTGTAGAATTGTTTGAAAAGGTTCGTTTCATCGACGTAACTGCTACCTCAAAAGGTAAAGGTTTTCAGGGTGTAATGAAGAGATGGGGCTTCCATGGCGGACGTGCTACACACGGTTCAAAATTCCATCGTGAAGCTGGCGGCACTGGATGCTGTACAACTCCGGGACATTGTCTTAAAAATGTTAAGATGCCTGGCCGCATGGGGTTTGATCGCGTTACAGTACAAAACCTCAAGGTTGTGAAAGTTGACCCTGAGCTCAATGTTTTGATGGTTCGTGGTGCAGTTCCTGGTGTAAGAAACTGTACTCTTATCGTTAAGGCTGCGGTTAAGAAATAAGGTCGAGGAATAGTATGGAAAAGAAAGTCTATTCAATCGATGGCAAAGAACTCAGGACTATCAATCTTGATGACAAAATTTTCGGACTTCCAGTTAACGAAGATGTTATTTATTATGCCATCACTAACGAATTAGCAAATAAACGTGTTGGAACAGCATGTACAAAAACACGTGCAGAAGTTCATGGCAGCAATGCTAAGCCTTACAAGCAGAAGGGAACTGGTAATGCACGTCGTGGTGATAAAAAGTCTCCAATTACAGTTGGCGGCGGTACAATTTTTGGACCAAAACCACGTGATTACAGCTATGCAATTCCAAAAAAAGAAAAACGTCTCGCAATGAAGTCTATCTTGAGTCTTCAGGCTCAGGCAGACAGACTTACTGTTGTTGAAGATTTTACTATTGAAAGCGGAAAGACAAAGGACTTGGTAAAAATCCTTAAGAACTTTGTAAAAGATGAGCGCACTGTTATTCTTCTTAAAGATGACGATGCAAAAATCAAGCAGGCTGGAAGAAACCTTCCGAATGTTTATTTCCTCTCTTACAACCGTCTTCGTGCGCATGATCTCTTCTACGGAAGAAAAATCATCATGCTTGAAGGTGCTGCAAAAAATCTTTCTGATTTCTATGCTGAAGACAAGGAGGCAAAATAATGACATTCAATGATGTTCTTATTAAACCTGTTCTTTCTGAAAAAGCAACAGCACTCCGTGAGCAGAATAAATATACTTTTATTGTTGACCCTGCAGCTACAAAGTTTCAGATTAAAGAAGCTGTACGCAAGCTTTTCAATGTAAATGTTGAAGACTGCAAGACTATCAATGTAAAAGGTAAAATTAAGCGTCTTCGCGGAAGACCTGGAAGAACTGCCGGCTACAAAAAGGCAATTGTAAAACTTGCTGCTGGTGAAACAATCAAGGTGTTCGAAGGTGTTTAAGCCTTTGAACTGTAAGTAAGGGGAACCATATGGCTCTTAAGATATACAAGCCTTATTCAAAAGGTACACGCGGCCGTGTTGACTTGGTTCGCGAAGAATTGACAGCCGATAAACCCGAAAAAAGCTTGACTCATGGCCGCAAATCAAAAGCTGGTCGTGGCGCAGGCGGACGTATTTCTGTACGTCATCAGGGCGGCGGTCATAAAAGAAAATACCGTGAAATCGATTTTAGACGCGATAAGCACGGTATTCCTGGAACTGTAAAGACAATTGAGTACGATCCGTTCCGCAGTGCAAACATTGCTTTGATTGCTTATGCTGATGGTGAAAAACGCTACATCATTGCTCCAAAAGGTCTTACAGTTGGACAGAAAATTATGTCTGGTGAAAACGCAGCTCCTACTGTAGCTAATGCTCTTCCACTGGATGTTATTCCAATCGGATTCACTGTACACAATATTGAGCTTACTCTTGGTCGTGGCGGACAGCTTGTTCGTTCGGCTGGAACAGGAGCTCTTGTTGCTGCAAAAGAAGGTGATTACGTAACTATAAAGCTTCCTTCTGGAGAGCTTCGCCGTATTCACAGAAAGTGCTATGCAACAATCGGTATTGTTGGAAACGAAGACCGCATGAACACTAAGCTTGGCAAAGCTGGACGCAACAGATGGCGTGGTATTCGCCCGACTGTACGTGGTATGGCAATGAACCCTGTTGATCATCCGCTTGGTGGTGGTGAAGGTGCTGGAAAAGGACATCAGCCTGTTACTCCTTGGGGACAGCCTTGCCGTGGTTACAAAACACGCAATAAGAGAAAGACATCTAGTCGTTTCATTATTAGTCGCCGCAAGAAGTAGGGTAGGAGTTAATCGTGTCAAGATCAGTTAAGAAAGGACCTTTTATAGAGAAATCTCTTTACAAAAAGGTTTTAGAAATGAACAAAGCATCAGCAGCTGATAAGAAAATGATTAAAACTTATTCCCGCTGCTCGACAATCATCCCTGAGATGGTAGGAAATACTATTTCAGTGCACAACGGTAAGTCATGGATTCCTGTGTATATTACAGAAAACTTGGTAGGTCACAAGCTTGGCGAGTTTGCTGCAACACGCACATTCAAAGGACATGGCGGTTCAGACAAATCAGCTGGTAAATAATAGGAGTGGATATTATGGCTGAAAAGAAAGGTTATGTAGCCACAACTAAATTTCTCATTGCATCTCCTACAAAGGTTCGTCCTGTAGCTAATGTTGTAAAGACAAAGTCTTGCTCTGAAGCTATGGCTATTCTTGATGTAATGCCGCAGAAAGGCGCTCGTCTTATCAGCGGAACATTAAAATCTGCAGTAGCGAATGCTCTCAATAAGAATAAGCAACTTGATGAAGATATGCTCTACATTAAGGAAATTCGTATTGACGAAGGTCCAAGACTTAAAAGAGTATGGTTCCGTGGACGCGGACGTGCTGATCAGCTCTTGAAGCGGATGTGTCATATCACTGTTGTAGTTGACGAAAAGGCGGGAAAATAAAGTGGGTCAGAAAGTTAATCCTATCGGTTTACGCCTTGGTGTAAACAAAACTTGGCAGTCTCGTTGGTATGCAGATTCACGTGAATATGCAGACTTGTTCTTGGAAGATATGAAAATCCGCAAGCTTGTTGGATCTCTTCCTGAATGCAAGAACGCAGATATTGCTGAAATTGAAATTGTTCGTCATCCGCAGCGTGTTACTATTGTAATTCACACAGCACGCCCGGGTGTTATTATTGGTGTTAAAGGCGCTACTATTGAAAAAATCAGCGCAGATATTCAGAAGCAACTGACAAAGAAAGTTCAGATTAAGATTAAGGAAATCAAACGTCCTGAAATCAATGCTTCTCTTATTGCGCAGAATGTAGGCCGTCAGCTTGCTGGCCGCGGTTCTTTCCGCAAGGCCCTCAAGCAGTCTGCTTCAAATGCTATGAAGGGCGGAGCTCAGGGTATAAAAATCCGTATTTCTGGTCGTCTTGGCGGAGCTGACATGACACGTTCAGAAGAGCTTAAGGAAGGACGCGTTCCTCTTCATACTCTTCGTGCTGACATCGATTATGGTACTTATGAAGCTCTTACTACTTATGGTAAGATCGGCATTAAAGTATGGGTCTACAACGGAATGAATTACGGACGTGAGCAGAATGAGGATGCAGGTGATATTGTAAGAAAGCCTCGCCGCGACCGCTCTAATGGCGACCGTAAGTCTGCTCGTTCCCCAAAAGCTGAGGGAGGAAAAGTAGAAAATGCTTAGTCCTAAAAGAGTTGCGCACCGCAAAGTTCAGCGTGGCCGTCCAACAGGCAATGCTACACGTACTAACTATGTTGATTTTGGTGATATAGCACTTGTTGCAATGGAACCGGTTTGGTTGAATGCAAAACATATTGAAGCTGCCCGTGTTGCTATTAACCGTTGCATTAACCGTCAGGGTAATCTTTGGACACGCGTTTTCCCAGACAAGCCAGTTTCAAAGAAGCCGGCTGACACTCGTATGGGAAAAGGTAAGGGCGCGCCTGAATTCTGGGCCGCTGTTATTAAACCTGGTATGATTTTATTTGAAGTTGGCGGAGTAGACAAAAAGCTCGCTGAAAAAGCAATGCATCTTGCTGCAAGCAAACTTCCAATTAAAACAAAAGTGGCATTCCGCCCAACAGTCGAGTAAGGAGTAAGAAATGGCTGATTCAAAGAAAAAAAAGGATAAAGATCTTTCTTATGATGAACTCGTTGCAAAGCGCAATGAACTTAAAAAACAGTACATGGACTTTCGCTTTCAGAGCGTAATTGGTCATGTAGATAATCCAATGCAGAAGCGTACAATGCGCCATGAAATTGCCCGCCTTAATACGCTTATTCATCAGCAGGATCTGGCAAAGTTCAGAGCGGCTGCTGCTGAAGCTATTGCTGCAAAAAACTAGGAGCTGACCCGTGGAAGAACAGAATGTGCAGAAAAAAGGTGCAAAACGTTCATTCGTAGGTATCGTCACTAGCGACAAGATGGACAAGACTATCGTTGTTTCTATTGATAAGAAAAAGATGGACCGCCTTTACAAGAAATATGTTACACGGACCAAGAAATGCAAGGCCCACGATGAAAAGAATGAAGCTCATATTGGAGACACAGTTCGCATCGTAGAATGCAGTCCGATCAGCAAAGAAAAATGCTGGCGTCTCGATACAATAATCGAGAGAGCCAAATAAGGCAGGAGTAAGATTATGCTTCAGATGCAATCAAAAATGGTTGTTGCCGATAACTCCGGTGCTAAATTGGTTCAGTGCATTAAGGTTTTAGGTGGCACACACCGCCGCTATGCAGGTATTGGTGACATTGTTGTGGTAGCTGTAAAGGAAGCGATTCCTACATCTACAATTAAAGAAGGTTCAGTACAGAAGGCCGTAATTGTCCGTGTGGCAAAAGAATACCGCCGTCCAGATGGAACATACATCCGCTTTGATGACAACGCTTGTGTTCTTATCGATGCAGATAAAAATCCAAAGGGAAAACGTATTTTTGGACCTGTAGCTCGTGAGCTTCGTGATATGGATTTTATGAAGATCGTATCCCTTGCTCCGGAAGTTCTCTAAGGAGCTTGGACAGTATGCAGCATAAATACAAGATCCATAAGAATGATAACGTTGAAATCATTGCTGGAAAAGACAAAGGCAAGCGCGGAACAATTGTCCGTGTATTTGAAAAAAATAACAAGGGACGTGTTATTGTAAGCGGTTGCAATATTGTAAAGAAAGCAATAAAGAGGAAGTCCCAGCAGGATGCAGGCGGAATCGCTGAAATAGAAGCACCTCTGGACATATCAAATGTAGCGCTCGTATGTAAAAAATGCGGACGCCCTGTCAGAGCAGGATATAAACTTGATGGCGACAAGAAAACTCGTGTTTGCCGCAAGTGTGGAGAAGCACTGTAATGGAAAATTACGTACCACGGCTTAAGAAAGTCTATAAGGAAAAAATCGCTCCAGAGCTCTTCAAGGAGCTTGGATACACATCCGTAATGCAGATTCCGGCAGTAAAAAAAGTTGTCGTAAGCATGGGTGTTGGCGAAGCTCTCACGAATAAGAAACTTCTTGATGCTGCAGTTACAGATCTCACTCAGATTACCGGCCAGAAAGCTGTTAAAACAAGAGCTAAGAAAAGTATTGCAAACTTCAAACTTCGTGAAGGCAATGAAGTAGGAGCAATGGTAACTCTTCGTGGAAACATCATGTATGAATTCCTCGATCGTCTTATCAATGTTGCTCTTCCTCGTGTAAAGGATTTCCGCGGAATCAAAGCTACTGGTTTTGATGGACATGGAAATTTCTCTCTTGGTATTACAGAACAGATTATCTTCCCGGAAATTGATTTCGATAAAATCGTTAAGATTGCCGGTATGAACATCAGCATTGTTACAAGCGCACGCACAGACAATGAGGCCCGCGCACTGTTGACCAAGTTTGGAATGCCGTTTAGAAAATAAGGAAGAAGTTCATGGCTAAGAAATCAATGATTATCAAGGCAAACCGCACACCGAAATATGCTACTCGTAGATATAATCGGTGCCAAATTTGCGGTCGTCCACATGGATATTTGCGTAAGTTCAAGATTTGTCGTATCTGCTTCCGCAAATTAGCAAGTGAAGGCCTTTTACCGGGCGTCACAAAATCATCTTGGTAGTGACAGGAGATTATAGAAATGGCAGCTTCAGACCCAATAGCAGATATGCTTGCAAAAGTCCAGAACGCGGCAAGAGCCGGTCATGAAAAAGTAGATGTTCCTACTTCTAAGATGAAACTGGAAATTGTAAAGATCCTTAAAACAGAAGGATATATTAAGAATTTCAAGAAAGTTCAGGATGACAACGGACACACTGTTATCCGTATCTTCTTGAAATATGACGACTTCAACAAGTCAGTTATTCACGGCATGAGGAAAATTTCTACACCAGGTCGCCGTGCTTATTCTGGCTACAGAGAATTGCCTAGCGTTTACAACGGATACGGCACTTTAATCGTTTCAACATCAAGCGGTGTTACAACTGGCAAAAAGGCTTCTGAAAAGATGGTCGGCGGCGAGTTGATCTGCAAAGTATGGTAATAGGAGGAAGAAATGGCATCTAAGATTGGAAAACTTCCTGTTGCTATTCCAGCAGGCGTTACTGTTACTGTTGCTCCTAACTTGGTTACTGTAAAAGGACCAAAAGGCGAGCTTAAGCAGGATATTAACGGTCTTGTAAATGTTGAAGTGAAAGACGCCGAGGTCATTGTTACTCCTGTAAATGAGACAAAGCCTGCAAGTGCATGCCACGGTTTGTACCGCAATCTCATTCACAACATGATTGTGGGAGTAACACAGGGCTTTTCTAAGACACTTATAATTACAGGTGTTGGTTATCGTGCTGAAGTTCAGGGAAAAACAATTGTAATGAACCTTGGATATTCTTCTGAGTTCGTTGCTGTTATTCCTGAAGGACTTACTGTAACTGCTGACAAAGACGGAAAACTTACAATTTCTGGAATTGATAAGCAGCAGGTTGGTGAATTCAGCGCACAGATTCGCAAATTGCGCAAGCCTGAGCCTTACAAAGGAAAAGGTATACGCTATGACAACGAAGTTATCAGACGTAAAGTCGGTAAGACCGGCGTAAAATAAGGTGAATTGATATGTTCAAGAAACTTAGTGATAAAAACAGAAAGCGCCTGCATAGAAAGATTCACATTCGTAAGTCTGTTTACGGAACTGCAGAACGCCCTCGCTTGACAGTGTATAAAAGCGGCCGTAACCTTTATGCACAGGTAATTAATGATGATGAAGGCAGAACTCTTGCCGCCATCTCAACTCTTGAAAAGGATTTTATTACGCTCAAGGCAAATGTCGAAAGCGCAACAAAACTTGGAGAAGCTTTGGGTTCACGCCTCAAGGAAAAGAACATTACAAAAGTAGTGTTTGACCGTAACGGTTATCTTTACCATGGTGTTGTAAAAGCCCTTGCTGACGCTACCCGCTCTGCCGGGATTGTATTCTAGGAGAGGCTATGGAACACCAGAAAAACTATGAAAAAAAGCCTGCTGACGAATTTGTAGAAAAACTTGTAAAGCTTAACCGCACTGCAAAAACTGTAAAAGGCGGACGCAGAATGTCTTTCTCGGCATTGACTGTAGTTGGCGACAAGAAAGGACGCATCGGCTTTGGATTCGGAAAGGCTAACGATGTTACCGAAGCTATCAGAAAGAGCCTTGAAAAAGCAAGAGCAAACCTTATTACTCTTCCGCTCAAGAATGGAACAATTCCACATGAAATGATTGGAAAGTACAAGAGTTCTGCTGTGTTGCTTAAGCCTGCTTGCCCGGGTACTGGTATTATTGCCGGTGGTCCTGTCCGTGCAGTTTTGGATGCGGCTGGAGTAACTGACGTTATTTCAAAATCTCAGGGTTCCCGCACATCTGTAAATGTTGTTCGTGCTACATTTGATGCAGTTGCAAATCTTATGGATGCACGTGCTGTAGCACAGAGCCGCGGAAAGACTCTCAAGGAAATGTGGGGCTGATTATGGCAAAGATACGTATTACCCTTGTTAGAAGTGTTATTGGACAGAAGCCTGCAAAAAGAGCGACTGTTCGTAGCCTTGGTCTTAAAAAAATCAATTCCAGTGTGGAACATGAAGACACTGCTTCTATAAGAGGCATGGCTGCTGCTGTTTCTCACTTGGTAAAAGTAGAGGAAATTAACTAATGGCTGACTTTACTTTAAGAGCACCAGAGGGTGCAAATAAAAAACCTAAGCGTGTAGGCCGCGGATCTTCTTCTGGTCTTGGAACAACAGCTGGAAAAGGAAATAAAGGTCAGCAGTCACGCTCAGGAAAAGGAACACCATATGTTGGATTCGAAGGCGGACAGATGCCTTTGTATCGACGTATTGCTCAGCGCGGATTTTCAAATTCACCTTTCAAAAAGGAATTTGCAATCATCAATTTGGTTGACCTTGAAGCAAAATATGCTGATGGTGAAACCGTGAACCGCACATCTTTGAAGGAAAAAGGTTTGGTTGGAAAAATCGTTGACGGTATTAAAGTTCTCGGAAACGGTGAAATTTCCAAAAAACTCACTGTGGAAGTTGAAAAAATTTCTGCAAGTGCCAAAGAAAAGATTGAAAAAGCTGGCGGATCAGTAAAGGTGATTGCTGAAAAGTCTGCGAAAGCAAAATAAACGTGGAGTGACTAAATGGCAAACAATCCAGTTGTAAATATGTTCAAAGTAAAGGAATTGCGTTCAAAGCTTCTTTTTACATTGCTCATTCTTGCTGTTTTCCGCTTGGGAAGTGTTCTTACTATTCCAGGCATCAATGCCACATTGCTTTTGCAGTATTTTGACAATCTTGCTAGTGGCGCAGAAAGTGCGTTTGCCAGTTACATGGACTTTTTTGCGGGCGGTGCATTTGAAAGATTTTCAGTGTTCATGCTTGGTGTAATGCCATACATTTCTACACAGATTATCATGCAGCTCGCACTTGTTATTTTCCCATCGCTCAAGAGAATTGCGCAGGAAGAAGGTGGTCAGCAGAAAGTGCAGGGTTGGACTCGTGTTGGAACAATTATCGTTTGTCTGATTCAGTCTATGGCCATTACAGTTTATGCTGATTCCATCAACCAGCAGATTCCTGGGGCGATTATTTTTGATAACAAGGTCTATTTTAATCTTCTTGCTATTCTTACTGTAACCACAGGTTCTATGATTACAGTTTGGATGGGCAATCAGATTACTGCGCGTGGTATAGGCAATGGTATTTCAATGATTATCTTTGCTGGTATCGTCGCACGTCTTCCAAGTGCTGTTTATGAATTGATTAGAGGTGTGCGCAATGAAGACATAAATGTTGTTTTCGTTGTTGTTGCAGTGTTCCTGTTTCTTGCTATTATCGGACTTGTTGTTTTTGAGCAGTCTGGTGAGCGCAAAATTCCTGTTCATTATGCAAAACGTGTTGTTGGACGCAAAATGTATGGTGGACAGAGCACTTACATTCCTTTTAAAATCAATCCGTCGGGAGTCATTCCAATCATTTTTGCTTCTGCATTCTTGACTTTCCCTCTTCAGATTGCAAACAGCCTTTCTACAAAAGCTACATGGCTTATGAAGGTTGCGGCAGTTTTGAATCCACTTGGTTTTTGGTATAATTTCATCGAAGTGTTGTTGATTGTATTCTTTGCATACTTCTACACTCAGGTAACCCTGAACCCCACTGAAATCGCTAAGAATATCCGTGAAAACGGCGGTTCCATTCCTGGAATCAGAACTGACAAGACTGAGGAATATCTTCAGAAGGTTTTGAACCGTCTGATTCTTCCTGGTTCACTGTATCTTGCTGCAATTGCTTTGCTTCCTACACTGATTCAAATTTTATTTAAGTTCCCTGCATCAATTTCTATGTTGATGGGCGGTACTTCGTTGCTGATTTTGGTCGGTGTTGATATTGATACTATGGCTCAGGTTGAGGCTCTTCTTAAAATGCATCACCATGACGGACTTACAAAGAAGGGATTAAAATCGCGCAATTTGTAAAATTTCGTGATTAGGACTAGATTAAGTTAGGAAAATTATGTTATATTATTGCACTGCTGTTTTTTACGGTAGTGCATCGGATTGTAATCCATGGTGTAAAAATTTCACTTCGGATTGCCATGATTCGATGTATATATGTTTTCCAAGGGGACTTTTATGAAAGTACGAACCAGCGTAAAGCCCATCTGCGACAAATGCAAGGTAATCAAGAGAAACGGAATTATCCGCATCATCTGTGAAAATCCAAAGCATAAACAGAGACAGGGCTGAGGAGTAACTGATGGCACGTATTGCGGGTGTTGATCTCCCAAACAAACATGTCAATATCGCATTGACATACGTATATGGTATTGGCCGTTCATCAGCTAATAAGATTTGCGAAGCGACAAATGTAGATCCTCATGCACATTTGAATGATCTTTCAGAGGATGATCTTACAAAGCTCCGTAAATATATTGATGAGAATTTTAAGACTGAAGGACGTCTTCGCTCTGAAATCGGTCTTAACATTAAACGTCTTATGGATATTGGAAGCTATCGTGGACTTCGTCACCGTAAGGGTCTTCCTTGCCGCGGTCAGCGCACACGCACCAATTCTCGTACGCGCAAAGGTAAGAAGAAGACCGTTGCTAACAAGAAGAAGGCTTAAGCGAGGTAACAGATGGCAACAACTGTAAAAAAGAGAAAAGAGAAAAAAAGCGTTTTTGAAGGTAATATCTATATTCAGGCTACTTTCAACAACACTATTGTTACAATCACAGACTTAAGAGGAAACGCAATCGCTTGGGCTTCTTCTGGCGGTCTGGGATTCAGAGGAGCAAAAAAATCTACTCCATTTGCAGCACAGTCTGTAGCAGAAACTGCTGTTCAACGTGCGGCAAGCTATGGTTTGCGTGAAGTTCATGTATTTGTAAAAGGACCTGGAATGGGTCGCGAAAACGCAATACGTGTTCTTGGTACATTGGGACTCAAAGTAAAGTCAATTTCTGATATTACTCCGATTCCTCATAACGGATGCCGTCCGCGCAAGACACGCCGCATGTAATGACGATAACCGGTTCTTTTTTGTGCCGGTTAATGATAATGCAAGCCCGGGATTCTGTTTATTCAGTTTTTCGGGGTAAATAAGGAGTTCAGATTGGCTCGCAAAAATCTGCTTAAGGGTTTTAAGAAACCAAAGGGAATTATATTTGAACATCTGGAGAACAATCCGAATTACGGAAAGTTCACTGCGTATCCATTTGAGCCGGGATTTGGTACAACAGTTGGAAACACACTCCGCCGTGTACTTCTTTCTTCAATTCAGGGATATGCGATTTCTTCAGTGCGTATTACTTCTTATGATGCAGATGGTGTTCCTCATGTAATTTCCAGCGAGTTCGAGACAATTCCAAATATTTCAGAAGATACTTTGGAAGTTTTGAACAGTTTGAAACAGATTCGTTTGCGCCTGCCGCGGGACGTTGAGCAGGAAACTTTCTTCTATGAATTCAAAGGACCTGGCACTGTAAAAAGTGACGACTTGGCAAAAGAAGGCCAGCTTGAAATTATGTCTAAAGACCTTGAAATCTTTACCATGATGGAAGGCGCGCATCTTGAGATCGAGTTTCAGGTTGACCTTGGAAGAGGTTATGTTCCTGCTGAAGTAAATGAGCATTACATTGAGATTGTTGGTACAATTGCAATGGACTGTATCTTTACGCCTGTGCCAAAGGTTAAGTATTCAATTGAACCTTGCCGTGTAGGACAGCGAAATGACTATGATAAACTGATTCTTGAGATTTGGACTGATGGTTCAATTACTCCAGAAGACGCACTTGCTGAGGCTGCAAAAATTGCTAAAGATTATTTTGCTATTTTTGTAAACTTTAATGAAAGCGAATATTCTGGTAGTGATGAGCTTGATGAAGGGGACGAAAAGATTCGCCAGCTTCTTAATACTTCGGTAGAAGAGCTTGAGCTTTCTGTTCGCAGTTCAAACTGTCTTAAGAATGCAAACATTAGAACAATTGGTGAGTTGACCAAGAAGACTGAAGACGATATTACAAAAACTCGCAACTTCGGAAAAAAGAGCCTTGAAGAAATCAAAGCAAAACTTGAAGAGCATGGCTTGACTCTTGGAATGACTGATTATAGCCACCTTAAAGATGTTGACTTAGGTAAACATAAGGACGAAAACGAATGAACCACAGAAATGGATTTAATCCGCTTTCACGTACAACAGCCCATCGCCGCGCAATGACTCGCAACATGGTAACTTCGCTTTTTAGATATGAGCGCATTACTACAACAGAAGCAAAGGCTAAAGAAGTACGCAAAGCCGCAGAAAAATTAATTACACGTGCAAAAGTTGATTCTGTTCACAACAGAAGAACTGTTGCCAAATTTATTGCTGATGAGAAGATTCTGAATAAGCTTTTTACAGAAATCGGACCTCGCATGAAGGAACGCAACGGCGGTTACACACGCATCCTTAAACTTGGATTCCGTCAGGGTGATGCGGCCGACACTGTAATTTTTGAATTGGTTGACTACAAGCTGCCAGATTCTTCAGCTGAAGAAGAAAAAGCCGCTAAAAAGTCTGCAAAAAAAGCTGAAAAAGCTGACGCATAAGGAGTAAGCAATGTCTAAAGCTCATCGTGGAACTGGAATCCGTAAAGATCCTAATCATGGTCGCGGAGTTTGCCCTGTTTGTGGAAAACAGCAGATTAAGACTTTGTATGATCAGGAAATAGACGGAAAAAAAGTTAAGATTTGCAAGTTCTGTAAGGCTGCTCTTAAAAACAAAGCTCAGGCAGAAGCAAAACTTGCTAAAAAGGCTGCTGCAGAGGCCGCTCCTGCCGCTGAAACAGAAGCACCAGCTGAAGCATAATTTTATTTGCATTCAGTTTCAAAGCCGTCCTTTTTTAAGGGCGGCTGTATTTTTTTAAATATATTTAAAATTCTTGTTTACTAAATTTCAACAATTGTATAAAATTGCTTCATAAATGATAGGTGCGGAAACTTGCATTTTAATTTGCAAAAATTCCGCAGGAGGATTTATGAATAAATTTTCAAAAGCATTAGTTTTGGGAGCAATGGCTTTTTCTGCCGTTGCATTTGCAGCTCCAAAAGGGAAAACTGTTAAAATAGGCGGAGTTGCACCACTTTCTGGTGCGGTAGCAGTTTACGGAGTTGAATGTAAAAACGGAATTGATCTTGCCGTTTCTGAAATCAATGCGGCTGGGGGAATTAACGGCCAGCAGGTTCAGTTTATCTGCGAAGATGATGAAGGCGACGCTGCAAAATCAGTAAATGCGTATAAAAAACTTGTTACAAGAGACAGAGTTCGCGTTATAATCGGTTCTCTTACTTCCGGATGCACAATTGCCATTACAAAACAAGCGCAGGCTCAGAAAGTGCTTCAGATTGCTCCTGCTGCGACAGCTCCTGCAATAACTGACGCTGGAAACTACATTTTCCGCACTTGCTTTATTGATCCGTTCCAGGGAAAAGTCGGCGGAAAATTTGCATATTCGAATCTTAACACAAAAAATGCGGCAGTTCTTTATGACATCGGAAATGACTATTCTGTAGGTCTTATGGAAAACTTTGTTGCTGAATATACTTCTTTGGGCGGAAAAGTTGTTGCAAAGGAATCTTACAACACTGGCGACAAGGATTTTAATGCTCAGCTTACAAAGATAAAATCAGCAAAGCCGGATGTAGTTTATCTTCCTGATTATTACGGAACGGTTGCGCTTATTGCAAAGCAGCTTCGTGCACAGGGAATCAATACTCCAATCGTAGGCGCAGACGGATGGGACGGACTTACAGGCAATGCTGGAGATGAAGTTCTTAATGGATATTATTCAAATCACTATGCTGAAGATTCCGATAGTCCAGCTGTTCAAAAATTTGTAAATTCATTCAAAGCAAAATATGGAAAGTCTCCGAACTCTTTTGCAGCTCTTGGATACGACAGCGTTTATATGCTCAAGGATGCAATGGAAAAATCTGGAACAACTACAGATGTTGCAAAAATCCGCGATGCATTTGAAAAAACTGACGGAAACTATGTAACAGGACACATCGTATTTGACGAAAAACGCAATCCTGTAAAGTCAGCTGTAATGATTAAGCTTGTAAAGGAAAACGGAAAACTTTCTACAGCTTATGCGGCTACAGTTGATATTAGCAAATAGCGGATAATTCAGTTTTTAATATTCCGACACAATGGGGTGTTCTTCGTAATTGAGGAACGCCCCTTTTTATTTTTATGAATTTATAGTAAAATCAGTAGGATTTTTTTCTTGGAGGATACGTTGGATACTTTTTTTAAGCAACTTGTCAACGGGCTTTCTTTGGGTAGCATATATGCCTTGATTGCTCTTGGGTATACAATGGTATATGGAATAGTAAAGCTTATCAACTTTGCTCATGGCGATGTTATGATGATTGGAGCTTATACAGGATACTTTGTGCTAACTGCGACAGGTCCGACTCCGCTTGGACTTGTTCTTGCATTTTTGGGCGCGATGGTTGTATGTGCGGTTTTAAGTATTGCTATTGAGCGTTGTGCCTACAGACCTTTGAGAACTGCTCCACGTTTAAATTCTCTTATTACGGCGATAGCGGTTGAGCTGATTCTTCAGAATGCTATGCGCGTGCTTCCTTTTGTTGGACCGAATCCGCGCCAGTTTCCTACAATGGAAACAAAATTTTTTACATTTGGTTCAGTACAGATAAGCAATATTCAGCTGATTGTAATTATTTCTTCAGCAGTTTTAATGGTTATTTTGAATTATATAATCAATTATACAAAAACCGGACGTGCTATGCGCGCTGTAAGCTACGATCTTGGAGCCGCAAGCCTCATGGGTGTAAATGTAAACAGAACGATTGCAATTACATTTGTAATAGGTTCAGTTCTTGCTGGAGCTGGCGGAGTTTTGTATGCGACTGCTTATCCGCAAGTTGATCCGTTCATGGGGTATATTCCTGGTCTTAAGGCGTTTGTCGCGGCGGTTTTAGGTGGAATCGGCTCTATTCCTGGTGCTATGGTTGGCGGCGTTATTCTTGGTATTGCGGAAACTATGACCAAGGCTTATATTTCTTCACAGTATGCCGACGCCATTTCTTACTGCATTTTGATTGTAATTCTTCTTGTTAAGCCGGCAGGTTTGCTTGGCAAAAAAGAAGTTGTAAAAGTTTAGGAGCGGCGGAATGAAAGACAAATTTATTAGAAATACAATAGTTCTTTTCGTTATCGCTTTTGTCTGCATTGCAGTTCCTGCGGTTCTTATGGATTTGCCGCTTGGAATGCCTTTGATAGATGCCTACACTGCTCAGATTATAACTCTTGCTGGTGTAAACGCAATCATGGCAATCAGCGTAAATGTTATCTGCGGAATCACTGGTCAGCTTTCTTTGGGGCAGGCAGGATTTCAGGCGCTCGGAGCATATTCAGTTATTATTCTTACAGAAGCTGGAATTCCATTGCCTGTCAGCATTTTGCTTGGCGGACTTATTGCGGCATTCTTGGGATTTTTGATTGGATTTCCTACGCTTAAGCTTGAAGGCGACTACCTTGCGATTGTAACGCTTGCATTTGGTGAAATTATCAGAGTTTGCCTTATAAATTTAAAATCGATAACTGGCGGTCCGAATGGAAAACAATTCAGCACGATTTTTACAACTTCACTTGACCACAGCGCGGCAATTTCTTATCTTGCGGTAATTGGCTCGCTTGTTGTGATTGTTGTTCTTCTTCAGAATTTTTTGCGTTCAACTTACGGAAGGGCAATTCTTGCTGTCCGCGAAGATGAAGTTGCGGCGAACAGCAATGGAATCGGAGTTTTCCGCTATAAAATGACGGGCTTTGTAATCGCTTCGTTTATCGCAGGAATTGGCGGTGCGCTTTATGCTCCGTTTATTGGATTCATAAAACCTGATTTGGCTTCATTTAACAATTCAATTAATGATTTGATTTTTGTTGTTTTGGGCGGAATGGGAAGCATAACCGGCGGAATTCTTGCGGCATTTGTTCTTACAATTCTTCAGGAAGCGCTTAGATTCTTGCGCGATTACCGTTTGCTGATTTATCCAGTTGTTTTGATTTTTGTAATGCTTTTCCGTCCGCAGGGACTTCTTGGAACAAAAGAATTGAGCTTTATAAAAATATACGATGGAATTCTTGGATTTTTTGTCAGATTGTTTAAAAAGCAAGGAGGAAGAAAATGAGCGAAAAAAGGGAGCTTCTTCTTCGTGCAAAGGACATTTCAATTGTTTTTGGCGGTTTGCGCGCGGTAAGTGATTTTGACCTTGAGCTTTATCAGGGCGAATTGATTGGACTTATTGGTCCGAACGGAGCCGGAAAAACAACAGTTTTTAATATGCTTTCTGGAATTTACAAGCCGACTTCAGGAACAATTACTTTTGTTGGACGCGACGAAAATCTTCAGGTTGTAAGTGGAAAATCGCCTGCCCAGTTGAACAGAATTGGAATTGCCCGTACTTTTCAGAACATCAGGCTTTTTGGACATTTGACTGCCGCGGAAAATATAAAAATTGCACTTCATCAGACTAGAACCGTTACTCCGATTGATGTTTTGCTCAGGACTAAAAAATTCCGCGACGATGAAAAAATCATGCAGGAAAAAACAGAGCTTTTGCTTTCTATTTTTCATCTTGATTCCAAAAAAAATGAACTTGCGCACAACTTGCCTTATGGTGAGCAGCGTAAGCTTGAAATTTGCCGCGCGCTTGCTTCCAGTCCAAAACTGCTTTTGCTTGATGAGCCGGCGGCTGGAATGAATGGTCAGGAAACAGAAGAACTTATGGAGCTTATTTCGTTTATCCGCAAAAAATTTAATCTTACAGTTCTTTTGATTGAACACGATATGAAGCTTGTCATGGGAATTTGCGAGCGGCTCATGGTTTTAAACTACGGACGTGTGATTGCTTCGGGGCTTCCTGCGGAAATTCAGTCAAATGAAGAAGTTATAAAAGCGTACCTTGGTTCTGGCTATGAGGACGTTGGAGGAAAAAATGAGCATGCTTGAAGTTGAAAATCTTGTTGTTTCTTATGGAGCAATCAAGGCGCTGAAAGGAATTTCTTTCAATGTTGAAAAAGGCGAAGTCATTACGCTCATTGGCTCAAACGGGGCTGGAAAAACCACAACGCTTCATTCAATCAGCAACCTTGTAAAAAAGGCAAGCGGAACAATAAAATTTGAAGGAAAAGACATAACAAATATGAGCGCAGATAAAATTGTTCAGCTTGGGCTTATTCAAGTTCCGGAAGGCCGCAGGGTTTTTGCAAATATGAGCGTAAAAGAAAACCTTGAAATGGGTGCTTATTCACGCAAAGACAAAGATGCTATTAAGACTGACATGGAATGGTGCTTTGAACTTTTTCCGCGCTTAAAAGAAAGAATAGGACAAATTTCTGGAACACTTTCCGGAGGTGAACAGCAGATGCTTGCAATGGCCCGCGCGCTTATGTCAAAGCCGTCGCTTCTTTTGCTTGATGAGCCGAGCATGGGACTTGCTCCAATTCTTGTAGATGAAATTTTCAACATAATTGAAAAAATCAGCTCAGCAGGAACGACAATTCTTTTGGTTGAGCAGAACGCATACAAAGCGTTGTCAATTGCTAACCGCGCATATATACTTGAAACAGGTGTGATTTCAAAAAGCGGAAACGCTCAAGACTTGATAAAAGACAGTGCAGTAAAATCTGCATATTTAGGAGGCTGATTATGTTAGTAAAAGATGTTATGACTGAAAATCCTATAACAATTGGACCAGAGGCTTCTGTTCTTGAAGCGAAAGAAATAATGAGCAGAAACAAAATAAAAAAGCTTCCTGTTGTTGACAGAAGCGGCGCGCTCGTTGGAATTATTACAAACACTGATTTAGCAAAAGCTTCTCCTAGCGCGGCAACAAGCCTTGATATGTTTGAGCTTGGATATTTGCTAAGCAAGCTTTCAGTTGAAAAAACAATGGTAAAATCCGTAAAGACAACAACAGCAAACCAGACAGTTGAAGAAGCTGCCCGCCTCATGAATGACTACGGAATCAGCTGTCTTCCAGTTGTAAAAGAAAATCTGCTTGTTGGTGTTGTAACTGAATCAGATTTGTTTGCGACATTTATTGATATGTTCAATACAAGAACTCCTGGTGTGCGCGCAGTCGCAGTTGTTAATGAAATTCCCGGTGAGCTTGCAAAACTTGCCGTGGCTATTGCAGAAAAAAACGGAAATATTGTTTCGCTTGTAACTTCTGATGCCAGCGATTCCAAGCACAGAACTGTTACTGTAAAAGTTTCAAATATTTCCGAAGCAGAATTAAAATCTTTGCTTGAATCCAATAATGCTGAAATAAAAGACATAAGATTAGTTTAAAAATTTGCTGTTGACAGGAAGTGTTACGCAGGTTTTCCAAAGCCTTTAGGTACACTTCCTTTTAATGTACGTATTGACCTTGTTATTATTTTTTGGTAAAATTCAAAAATATTTAAGGGGGGTGTAGCTCACCTGGCTAGAGCGCTTGCATGGCATGCAAGAGGTAACCGGTTCAAGTCCGGTCATCTCCAAATTTGAGCGGAAGTCGGTTTGATAAGTTCAGACCGGCTTTTTTTTATTTAAGGTTTATCCAAGCCGTAAAAACGGGTGACTCAAGGTCTTGGGCGTAAGCGTGTCTTGATCAGACGTATTTTAAAATTGCAAAGTCGGATGCTCATAAAAGGAGTAAAAAATTTATGTTGAAAGTTATAAAGCCAGAGGCGATTTTAGATAATCCGTTCAAGCTGATTGGAAAAGACCAGATGCTAATTACAGCTTGTACAAAAAAAATTTCAGATGACGGAAATATTATTACAGGTCGTCCGAATACAATGACAGCGAACTGGGGCGGACTTGGTGTTCTTTGGAACAAAAATGTGGCGACAGTTTATATTCGTCCTTCAAGATATACAAAGGAAATTATAGATGAAACGGATACTTTTTCGTTGAGTTTTCTTCCTGAAAGATATAAGACTGCTCTTGACTACTGCGGTTGCCATTCAGGACGCAACGAAGATAAATTCCGTGCGACAAAACTTGATGTTGAATATATGAATGGAACTCCTTGGATAAAGCAGGCTCGGCTTGTCTTGTTTTGCCAAAAACTTTATTCGCAGGAACTAGATTCATTTAAATTTGTGGAAGAGAAAGTTTGTAATCAGTTTTATAGAAAAAATGATTTTCATACAATTTATATAGGAGAGATTACAAAAGTCTTGGCGGAATCAAGGGACTTAAAATGAATCCGCAGAAACAAAAATGGATTTTGACGAAAAAAAACTATGGGAAATTTTAGGTCGGATTGGAGCTACAATTACGGCATTTTGCCTGATTGTGAGTTTGTTTCAGTTTTTTACTGATGATTCACAAAATCTTGACGACATAAGAAAATTTATTAGAATTGCCATAAATATTATTGCATTTCTTCTTTTTTTACGACTTTGTTTTGATTCTTTGGATTTTCGCTGCTATTCTGTTCTTTTTTATTGCTACGGAATAGGAAATTTTTTCGACAACGGAAATATTTTGGGCATTTTGTGTCTTGGACTTTCATTTTTGTTTTTGAACTTTTCTAATTTTTTCAAAAGCTACAGAAGTATTAAGACTTGTGTTTTTATGATTCTTCCTGTGGTTTCTTTGACAACGCAGTTTTTTAGATCCGGCTCTCTTGTTTTTTTGCTTTCTCTTGCGCATATTGCCGAAGCCGTTTACATGGGCTTTGTTGCTTTTGCAGTTCTTTATCCGATTTTAAAAAAGGCGGAATCAGTTAAGCGGATAAAAATTCTTGAAGACACAGAATGTTCTCCTCGCGACATTGAATTTTTGTCTTCAGTTTTGGAAGGAAAAAAATACAGCAAAATCGCCTTTCTCCATGATGTTTCTGAAAGCACAGTAAAAGCCCGCATGGTTGAGCTTTACAAAATGCTCGATGTTAAAAACCGCACAGAATTTCTTACAATGTACAATGGATTTTCTTTTAAGTTGAATTCAAGCGGAAATTTCAACAGCGGTGTTTTTCAGACTCATCAGAATGCAAATTAGCTTAGCATTTTCTTTGAACAGAGGCTTCCATAATTTTTGCTTTTGTTTCTTCGCTAAATAAAATTCTTACAATTTCCATTGAAAATTGCTCGGCAGTTCCTGGACCTCTTCCTGTTATTAAATTTTCATCTGTAACAACTGGCTGAATTTTGTGGTTTTTCTGAATTTCTGCGGAAAGACTTTTTTCCATTTCTGGGTAGCAAGTCCAATTTTTTCCGTTTAGAATTTCAGTTTTGCCAAGAACAACAGCCGGAGAAGCGCAAATTGCCGCAACAAGTTTTTTTGCCTTGAACATCTGATTTATAAATTCCATTGCTTTTGCGCATTCGCTTATATTTTTTGCGCCGGGCATTCCGCCTGGAATAACCACCGCATCCGGCAGCTCTTTTTCAGTTGAAAAATATGTGTCCAGCGTCATGTCGGCAGTTACAAGAATTTTATGCGCGCCTTCAACATTTCTAGAGGAAGTTCCGGTTGCTGCGATTATGACTTCAGCTCCTGCCCTGCGAAGATAATCTGCCGGCGAAAGTGCTTCTATTTCTTCAAATCCATTTGCCAAAAGAACTACTGTTTTTTTCATTTTTTCTCCGTGAACTGAACTGCTTTTGTGCAGCTGTTCTAAATTGTGTTTATAATTGAAATTATACAATTTATGAAGTATTATGTATATTATGAAATCGGTACTTCTTATAGACTGCTCTTCTTTATTCGGCGGTTTTTTGCATGACAAATTTTCAACTGAGCAAATTTCGCTTGAGTCAGTTTCTAGTAGAGAAGCCTATACAAAAATGATAACTCTGCTTCCTAATTTGATAATCATCGAGACGGAAGACGGACTTTCAGAAGATGTAATGCACTTTTTGGAAAAAAAGAGCGTTGATCCAAATGCGCGCAAAATTCCTATAATAATCACAGGTCCTGTAATTGAACGCTCAAAAATTGCGAATCTTGTTGAATATAATGTAGTAAAATATTTTTCCAGACCAGTTAAGTTTGATGTTTTTTTTGAAGCTGTCGGAAAAATTCTTCAGATTGAATTTTCAATGGACAAAACGCCTTGCATTCTCGATGTCCATTTGAACGGAAGCCTGTTTTTTATTGAAGTTGCGTTTGGGCTTAACCGTGAAAAACTCATGCTTTTAAAGTATAGGCTTGCGGAGCTTATTGAGCATTACAAAATAAATGTTCCCAAGGTTATCCTTATGCTGACGAATATTCAGCTTAGCTTTGTTGACGGCTTGAACCTTGAGCTTTTGATTGACAATATTTCCGCGGAAGGAAGAATTCCGAACAAATATATAAAAATCCTGACAAACGATGTTTTTACAAAGGAGCTTGTAAAAGGACATCCTGAATATTTTGGAATACAAGTTTCAAGCAACATTGAAACTATTATGGAATTTATGGTTGACCAAGGTTCAAACTGCAATATCAAGGAATTCATTTTTGATAAAGTTTTGACATCTGATAAGCCTGTCGAAGAATCCGTCTTGGGATTTATTGATTCTAAAAGCAATCTCGAAGGAAATTTTGGAAGCATGATGCGCATCGCAGTTATTGACGATGACATTGTTGTGCGCAAGCTTCTGCAAAACACATTTTCTTCTGTAAGCGGTGAAACTGATCTTTTTGAAACAGCCGTGGCTTTTTTTGATTCACTTTCAGTCGGAAAAGAATATGACGCTGTTATTATGGATTTGTATTTGCCGGACATGGACGGAATTAGTGTTCTAAAGAATTTTCAGCGGAAAGCCTTGCAGATTCCTGTTATTGTGTATTCAAAGGCAGCGGCAAAGGAAGTTGTAATGCAGGCGCTTTCTTTGGGCGCAAGAAGCTACCTTGTTAAGCCGCAGAAACCATCTGTAGTTTTGGGCAAAGTTTTGGAAATTTTGCATTCCAATTTCTAAAAAAATATAATATTTTATGATAAAATCGAATTTTCACACGCACTCAACTTTTTGCGACGGAAAAAACACTCCTGAAGAAATGGTTGAAGTCGCAATAGAAAAAAAAATAGACATTTTGGGATTTTCAAGCCATTCGATGTATCCGTTTTCAAGCGACTGGCACATTCCGTCCAATTCCCACGAAGAATATATAAGTGAAATTTTGCGGCTAAAGAAAAAATATTCTGGCAGAATAAAAATTTACGCAGGTTTTGAGGCTGACTACATCGCTGGAGTTTGCAGCCCTGATTTTAAGAACTATGAAAAATTTAATCCTGATTTTCTGATTGGCTCTGTTCATTTTGTTCCCGGAAAAAAAGGATTTTTTGAAGCTGACGGAAACCAGGATTCAGTTTGCAAAAGAATAAAAGAATGCTTTGGTGGAAATGTGAAAAAAGCAGTTCAGGAGTATTTTTCTTTGGAACGCGAAATGCTTGAAAAGTCTTCGTTTACATTTCTTGGCCATGCGGATTTGATTAGAAAGCAAAATTTAGGCGGAAGAAATCTTTTTGACGAAAATTCGCAGTGGTATAAAAACGAGCTTAAGGAAGTTGCAAAGGCGGCGGCAAAAACTGGAGTTTGTGTCGAAGTGAATACAGGCGGAATTTTAAGAAGCGGAATGAATCTTCCGTATCCATCGCCGTATTTTTTGTCGCTTTTAAAAGAGCGGAATGTTCCTGTTACGATAACATCCGATGCGCATTTGGCTTTTGGAATTGACTGGTGGTTTGATGAGGCTGTTGAGTACATAAAAAAATCCGGCTACACAGAACTTTCGTACTATGAAGACGGATCTTTAAAAACTCAAGAAATTTACTAGCGGTTTTTACGCTCTTCTTTTGCCTGGCATTCTACGCAAAGAACTGCATAAGGAAGAGCCTCAAGGCGGGCTTCTGGAATTTGTTTTCCGCATGACAGACACTGTCCGTAAGTTTCCTGGCGGATTCTGTCTAATGCCCTGTCAATCATTGTAAGCCTGCGCTGGTCAGCTTCTCCAAGCGAGTTAAGAAGAGTTCTGTCAATTGTGTCGGATGCAATGTCTACATCATCGCCTGATTCCAATGTGTCAACAAGCTTTGTAAGCTGCTCATTGCGTCCTGCGAGCGAATCAAGGATTTCATTTCTTTCTGCGATTAACTTTTTTTTCTGTTTATCTACAAATTCTTTTTTCATTTGAGCCTTCCCCTATAAAACTGCCTTTGATTTCAATGTTTGATGTTGACAGTCTTAAATGTTTTGTTCATAATAGTATACGAATATTTTGTCAAAAAGGCAAACATTTTTTTGGAGGAATTGTGGCTAGTAAAGATGAGGCTATAGAAGTTGAAGGAATTGTAAAAGAAGCATTGCCTAACACAATGTTCCGTGTTGAATTAAAAAATGGCCATATTATTTTGGGACATCTTAGCGGAAAAATGCGCAAACACTATATCCGTATTGTTCCTGGTGACAGTGTAAAAGTAGAACTTTCGCCTTATGATTTGAACCGCGGTCGTATTATTTTCCGCGAAAGATAAAAAAGTCAAGTTTATTTAAAATGAAAAAAACTGTCCAAAAAATTGGGCAGTTTTTTTATATGTAGCAATAGATGGGGATGTCATAAAAGTATCTTTTTTGTCATTTTCGGGCTTGACCTGAAAATTTAAATGCATATATTGCAATCATTTAGAGATTGCTAACCGAGTTTGCTATGCAAACATCGCAGTATCAAGTACGAAAATGACATTTAGAACTTATTAGACACTCCATGACAGAATAATTTCAGTTTAAACCGATATTTTTTTATTTGCGGCGTACAGTGAATTCTGCGCGCGGTGTGTTCTTTTTTATATCAGCTTTTTTCTTGTATTTTTTATAAAGAACTTCCTGAACACGGACTCCCTGCTCATTTTTTTCTGGAGAAATCTGTTTCCAAAGTCCTGTTTTTTGCAAAATGTGGCTGTGCGTGTTGTCTTGAAAATACAAAAACAAAATCTCTTTGACTATTTTAAAGACTTTTTTGTCAGAAACCGGGAACATGAGTTCAATTCGCTTGTCAAGATTTCTTTCCATCCAGTCTGCGCTGCTTAAATAAATTTCTTCAGAGCCGCCGTTTTGGAAATAAAAAATTCTTGAATGCTCAAGGTATCTGTCCACAATACTTACAACTTTTATGTTTTCGCTCATGCCTTTTACTCCGGGAACTAATGTGCAGATTCCGCGGATATTGAGTTCTATTTTTACGCCTGCATTGCTTGCCTTGTAAAGTGCTTCAAGTATCTGCGGATGGCAAAGGCTGTTCATTTTTGCAACAATGTGTCCCGGAGTTTCTTTTGTGCTTTGTTGAATTTCCCGCTCAATAAGTTCAAGAAGCCGGCTTTTTAAAGTTACAGGCGCCATGTAAAGATGATGCATTGTTTGAAGCGCGCTGTATCCAGAAATTACATTGAAGAACAAAGTGGCGTCGTTTACAAGCTCGTGGTTTGTTGTAAAAACTGACAAGTCTTGGTAAAGCTTTGCAGTCTTTGGATTGTAGTTTCCTGTTCCTATGTGCACATAACGCCGGATTCCATCGCTTTCGCGTCTTACAACAAGGCAGATTTTTGCATGGACTTTTAAATTTACAATTCCGTATACAACAATTGCGCCGGCTTTTTCAAGTTCTTCTGCCCAGGAAATATTTCGTTTTTCATCAAAGCGGGCTTTAAGCTCAACGAAAACTGTAACCTGCTTTCCGTTTTGCGCTGCTTCCTTTAATGCTTTTACAATCGGGCTGTTGCTTCCCGTTCTGTATAAGGTCATTTTTATTGCAAGAACCTGTTCATCATGCGCCGCCTGATGTATAAAATTTACAACCGGCTCGTAGCTTTCGTAAGGAACATTTAAAAGAATATCCTGTTGTCTAAAAACATTCCAGTAAGTTTCTTCTTCTGGAAGCGAATTCGGAAAGAAGTGCTCCCATTCAGGGTAAATGTATTTTTCTGCGCCTTCGATGTTAAAAAGATCATCCAAAGATGAAGGATCAAGAATTCCGCAGGCTTCGTAAACATCTTCATTTGAAAGATTAAGGTGCTGCTTTAAAAATCTTAAAAGTTTTTCGCTTGCAAAATCGTAAGTCATTCTTACTGCGAACGAGGATTGGCGTTTTTCAAGAACTTCTTCCATCGCTTGAATAAAATGCTCCCCGGAATCTTCGTTTACTGCGAAATCCGCATCCCGTGCTATTTTAAAAAGCATTGTTTCCTGGACTTTGTAGCCCGGAAAAAGTTTTGTTCCGTAAAGCCGAATAATGTCGTCAATTAGCGCAAATTGCTTTGTTCCTTCTGAAGACGGAAGCCATACAATTCTGTTTATTGCCGATGGAATTTGAACTAGTGCAACAATATCTGATTCCTGCGAAGTTGAAAGCGCATTTTTGATTTTTCTTACTCCTTCCATTGGCTCAAGAAGAAATGCCGCGGTAAGGCAAAGTGCGCCTACATGAGGAAAAACATCCATGTCAGTTCTTAATGGCGTTAAAAGCGGAAAAATTTCATGCTTGAAAAGGTTTTCTGTAAATGCTTCCTGCGCCTGCGTGTAGTTTTTTGAAGGAACGTAAACAAAGCCTTCTTTTGCAAGAGAGGGCAAAACGTCATTCATCAGCGTTGAATATTGAAGCTTTGTAAGCGCGCGTGTTTTTTCTGAAATTTTTTTGAGCACAGCGGAATCTGTAAGTCCGCTCGCATCAACGAAGTTTTTTCCTTGGGAATTTTGAATCCGGCGTTTTATGCTTGCGACCCTTACTTGGAAAAATTCGTCAAAGTTGCTTTCTGTAATTGCAAGAAACCTAAGCCGTTCCAAAAGCGGAACTTCTTTTCTTAAAGATTCATTCAGAACTCTTGCGTTGAATTCAATCCAGCTTAATTCTCTGTTAAAAAATTTTGTCTTTGCCATAAGCTATACCAATACTATTTTGTAGCCAAAAATATTTTCAAACAAGTCGCCTTTTTCTGAGACGGCAAGTTTTTCCAAGGAAAGATTATTATGTCCTTTTGTTCTGAACGTTATGCTGTCTTTCGCAAAAGAAATGTTGAAGTTGTACAGATGCTGCTTGTGCGTTCTGTCTAGCGCGTCTGCCACACGGAGAATTGCGCTTAGCTTTAAAACGGTCATTCTTCTGCTTCTGGACAAAAGCCTGAATTCCTCATCTTCCTGCGGCATTTTGCTTCCGCGGTGAAAGCTTATTATCTGCGCAACAATGGATTTGTCATCTCGGTTCAGCCCGAAAATTTCGCTGTTGTTTACGATGTATTTTCCATGGATATTGTGATCTTCCGCCCTGATAAACATTCCGACATCGTGAAGAATTGCGCTTATTTCAAGAAGCACGCGGACGTGGGAATCGAAGCCGAGTTCCTTTTGGAGCGCATCGTAAATTTGAAGGCTGGTTTTGCGCACGTATTCAGCATGGCTTTCATCGCCCTGATATTTTTTCAAAATTGCCTTTGCGCCTGCTAAAATTTGCTGAGTAAAGTCGTTTTGAATTTCAGGATTGGAAAGCTGATTCCGGCTTAAAAGAATTCCTTCGCGGATTGAAGTGTCCGGAACAATAAACTTTGTTACATTTGTAAGCTGAATAAAAAGTTTGTAGGCGACCAAAGAAATTTGAAATGTCTGCGCTTCATTGTAGTTCATTTTGAATTTTGCAATGCATTCTTCTGGCGTGTAATGCTGAACTTCATCCACGAAATTTTCAAATGCTCCGCGCTCAACTTCCCACAAAAACGGTGAGATTGGCTTTCCGACAAAAAGCGAAACAATTTTCATGTCGTTGCCTAAAACAATAAACTGCTGGATTTTGTCCAAATTTATTTCTGCGTTCAGCGTATTTTTTGTGTTTCGTATAAACTCTGAAATGAATCTTCGGGCATCGTCAAGGTTTCCCATCATGGAATGAATCATCTGCTCAATGATTACAGTTCCCAGCCTCATGCTGTGCGCCCCGATGATTCTGCCTTTTTCCATGAGCATCATTTCTGTTGCGCCGCCTGAAATGTCAAGGAAAATTGAGTCGTTTTGACGGATTGCAACGCTTCCTTCTTTTATGCATTCGCTTACGGCAAGATACATGAGCCTGTTTTCTTCAATTCCATCGATTACATGGACAATAAAGCCTGTTTTTACTTTTATTCGGTCAACGAATGGATCTCTGTTTTCTGCCTCGCGGACTGCGCTTGTGGCGATTACAATTGTTTCTTCCCGGCTGATTCCCCAGGCTGCTAGTTGCTCTGCGTAGCGTTCAAGAATATGCAGGCAAATCAAAAGAGTTTCGCGGCTTATTGAGCGTGTGGTAAAAACATCGCGTCCCAAATTCACAGGCTGATCGCTTCGGTCGAGAATGTTAAATTTTTTCTGTGATTGGACTTCAACTGGTTCAGCAACAAGAAGCCTTATTCCTGTTGAGCCAATCTCAATTACAGCTTGAGGTGTGTTCATTAAAAATTACCTTATTCCATTAACTTTTAGAAACGCTTTGATTTGTGTTAATTTGCTGTTAAATCCGGCGTTTTCTAAAAACTATTTTACATTTTTAGCTCTAAAAACATTCAGAGCGGAATATGTTACAATTTGTCGATAAGCATTGAGCATTTTCCGCTTGGAATAGGAAGCGTTTTTTTCTTTTGATCCAAAATATTGATTGTAAAATAGTAGAGTTTTTCGCTTTCCATCTGAATTTCCCAGCCGCGTTTGCTTTTATTGCTGAGAATTGTGATAAGGTTCCGCTTTAATGAAAGCTTTTCAATTCCCATGATTTCAAGGTTCGGAATAATCCAGTCTACAGTCTTTCTTGGAAGGCTTATGTTCAGACCGATTACGTTTTCAATCATGAGCGCAACTGTTGAAAGACCGGTAAAATGCAAAAAACGTTTGCGCGGAAAATCTTTTTCGCTTCGGCAGGTTGCAGGACCTTCCTGGCATGGAAGATATGCTTCGTACAAGTCGCCTTTCCGTTTTGAGTCCGCCGGGCTTAATGCTTCGAGAATATAATACAAGTGCCGGATTGAACATTCGCGTGCAAATGCGTAACGCTGATATTTTTCAAGTCCCTTTATAACCATGAAGTTGAACGGAGCCAAAACAGAGCCTTTGAATCCTTCGCCATTTTCTTTGAAGTCCGGGCTGTCCGCGCTTAAAGTAGGGAATGGATGGTCTGTGCCGAATGTCTTTGGGTTGCTTAAATGAGCAATAAGAGTGTCAGCCCTGTCTGCATTTGGAAGTTCCGCAAGCAACGGCCAGAATCCGGCTATAGTTTTTTGTGAAAGACGCTGCTCGTTTTTGTCCAAATCGTAGTAAAAACCGCTTTCCACATCCCACATAAGACTGTTTATTCTGGTTTTTAGGCTGAAATACATTTTTTTATACTGAAAGCTCAAGTCCTTGTCATTCAGAATATCTCCAAGTGCTGACATATGCGCCATATTGATTGCCATGCAGCAGTTGAAATCGACAGGATAAAATGCGCCTTTCCGCGGAGAATTGAACATTGTTGAGCATTCATGTGGAACTGAATAAAGTCCGTTTTGCTGCTTGAAAGTTCTGTCAATCCATTCCATGTATTTTTGCAGCACCGGCATTACTTCTTTTATGCGGCGTTTGTTTGCGCTTTTGTGATACAAATTGAATTCAGCCCAGGCAAAAAGCGGAAGACCTATTCCCTCTGGATTTTTTTTGTCAATAACAGGGCTGTTTGTAGCTGCATCATACTTCCATCTGATTGCTCCGTTTTCTTCTTGACGCGCATAAAAATAATCTATGTTTTTGCTTGCCGGATAATTTCTATTTGAGTAAACGAGGAAAAATGATGAAAAAATTGTTTCAAGTTGATCTAGTATATATTTTCCATTTACAGGATAAACAAAAAGTCCTTCGCTGTCTTGTTCGCCTGTTTCTGTGTTAATCCAATATTCAGAAAGCCAGTTCCAAGTTTTATCATAAATATCTACAAAATCCTGATCGTAAAAGTGGATTTTTGGGAAATCACGTTTGTTCACAATTGCTCCTGCTGCTGTTTTTCAAAAAGTTGATGTAACGGTATTTTGAGTAATTATAGCACATATTTCTTTAAAATGACAAAAAATAGTGAAAAAATTTATTTTTTTTCGCTTCGGTTCCGAGGATTTAGGTTGTCAAAGAATTTTTACTGTTCTTCGGAAATTAAATTTGCCGTGCTGCTTTCAGAATTTGAAAGTTCCGGTGGATTTTCTTCTGCGGAAACTGAATTTTGCGTTTCTGGCTCTGTTTTTTTAGGTTCTGGTGCTGGCGGTTTTGGCAACGGTGGAACTTTTGACAAGTCTGCGGTTGTCTCAAAAGTCCTTGGTTCGTCATAGAAAAGTCTTATGAGCTCCATTTTTGACTTATGACGCGATTTTATAAACAGCGAGCGTGAAGAATTCTGGTAAACATAGCCAGATGAATTGTAAGTTTCAAAACGCGGATCAGTTCTGAACATTTGGCTCTGGATTTCAATTTTTCCGTGGAAATTAGGAATTCCGTTCAGCATAATGTAATGCGTTAAAGACAACGGAAAATCTATGAAAATATTTGCTGTGTTTGCCGGTTCCTGTGTGTAAAAAATCGATTTTGCGCAAGTCCATGCCCAAACGCAAGTGTTTCCGTACCAGCCAAGAATTTCTGTGTGCGGATAAAAATAATTGCTCTTTACTATAATAGGATAAATATTTGCGATTGTCCTTATGCTTGTGTCTGCTCCAGAAAGGCTTGAATAAATAATCAGATTTCCAGCTTGAACCAAAATTTTATTTTCTTGCAAAATTCCAAGTTTCTGCAAAGCGTCTCCGGTAAAGACCATTTCGTAAATGTCCATCGAATTTTCTGCGTCTTTTTGAACTTTTAGAATTCCATTTTCAATTTTGCAGTTTTCCTGAATGGAATTTACGCAAGTTTCTATTACGGCTTCAAGCGGCTGGACGAGCGCGGAATCTTTGGCTTTTAAATTCGTGTAGACGCTTATAATTCCGGCTGCCTGAAACGGAGAAAATCCGCTTGCCTTTGAAACAGTTTCTATGAGATTTTTTATTGCTGGAGATTTTTTTTCGCGCAAAATGTAATCGGAAATACCTTCAACTGTAAAAACTTCCGCCGAATTTGACTGCACAAGCGACGCGTATTTTTCAGTTTGAACTGAAAGGCTTCTGCTCATTGAAACAAGATTGTCAAAATATGGAGAAGAAATATAAGTTCGTTTGTTTCCTTTTTTGAACGAATCTGGAATTGAATCAATTGCCTGATTATATTTTCCTTGGGAAGCAAGTTCCGCAACATAAGCCGTGATGTCTGTTTCCGAAAGCGAGTCGATTTTTGCCTGAGCCAATGCGGACTGAATTTTTTCAACAAGGCTGTAGCGGATTTTTGTTGTAAGTTCTCTGATTTCGCTGTCGCTGGTTCCTTTGAGATCTGCAACAAGGTCAAATGTGAATTTTTTTGTGGGATTGTAATGCGAATATTGCGCCGCGGAATCTGTTTTTGTAAATGCAATTTTTTCCGCGCTGAATCTGTGGGATGTAAAACTGAAAATTCCGTCTTTTGAAGTTACAAGAATATTTGCCGGAGAAACATTTTCCGTGCTGTAGGTTTGCGCAATCTTATATGGAAGGAAAATTTCTGTACAGTTTTCAGGCGGAACTGCAAGAATTGAAAGAGCAGTTGAATTTTCTTCATCCTGAATCTGGCGGAACATTATGTGCGCGCCACCGTTAAAAGAAAATTCCACGGAATCAGTCAGCTCTTCATAGGATTCAAGAAAAAGAGGTCTTAAGTTTCCGTTGGAATCTTTTGCAGTTATCGGATTTTTGTCGTCCGCTGAAAATGTAATACCTTTAAAAGATACTTTTATCTGATTTTTTAAACTTGTCCCATTGTTTTCTGTTTGAATCTGGGAAATTGAAAAATTCAAGTCTCCCAAAGATTTGGAAAATACAGAGTTGGACTTAAATTGAATAACAAAAATGCCGACAATAATAGCTGAATAAAGGAGTGTAAGTCCAAAAAACTTTCTTACAGGATGTTTACGCATAACTTTGCTATTTTATATTTAAAAATTGTAAAAGGCAATAAGCATTCTGGAATATGAGGAATTATGAAAAGTTCGGTAAAAACTACATTGGCGGAGCTTTTTGCTGCGGTTGTTCTTGTTGTGGCGGTTGCTGTTATTTTGAGCATGGGGCTTTCTTCTTGTGCTTCCACTGAAAAAACTGTAGAGACGGCTCAACCCGTTGAAACTGAAAAAAAATTAGAAGCAAAGAAAAAGACTGAATATTCAAAAACTGATTTTATGGAAGATTTGAAGTCAGTTTTGAATAAAGATGGACCAGAAGCGGCTCTTTCCCTTTATGAAACTAAGCTTCCGGCGAAATATGCGGATGATTTTGATTTGCTTTTTTTAAAGGCCGCGATAAATGTAAGCGCGGAAAACCTTGACGAGGCTCAGGCTCTTTGCAATGAGCTGTCACAACGCGATCCGCAGAATAATGATGTTGCTTCTCTTGCGGTTGTGATTGCAAAAATGAAAGGCGACAATGCAGAGCGCACAAAACAAGTTAATTCGCTTTTGGCAAAAGACAAACTGAATTCCGCAGCGAATGTGGAGCTTGGTGAAGATATGTTCTTAAAGAAAAATTACAAGCAGGCAAAAATTTATTATAAAAGAGCTTTAGTCCGCGAGCCTGAAAATATTGATGCTTTGCGCGGTGCCGGACAATGTGACTACTATCTTGAAAATGATGATGAGGCGGAAAAAACTTTCAAAAAAATTCTTGAGATTGATCCGAAAAACACACAGGCTTTTTTGTATTTAGGAAAACTTGCCTACGCTGCAAATGAATACAAAATCGCTTCTGACTATGCAAAGCAGGCGCTCGATGTGGACCCTGAAAACTATGAATGCAATATGGATTACGGAATGTACGAACGTTATCTTGGACATTACAAAAATGCGGAATCTTCTTGGACAAAGGCAATAGAAATTGAACCGGATTATTTTTTAGCATACGCATACCGGGCAGGGCTTTATGATGAGCAAGATATTTTTGTAAATGCGATGGAAGATTACAAAAAAGTCATTGAGCTGAATCCAAATTACTATTTTGCTTATGAAAGCCTTGGAATCCTCGCCCTTCACGAAGAAAACTGGACAACTGCGCGCGAAGCTTTTATGAAATGCTATGATTCCAACAAAAATAATATTTCTTATCCACTGATGATTACTTACTGCTATTACAAGGAAGGCAATGGAACTGAAGCAAAAAATTTCAGCAATCAGGTTCTTAGAAAAATGGACAGAAATTCTATTGAATATTCTATGCTCCGGGTTTTCCATGACAGGGCGGGCGAGCGTCCTTTGCCGCAGAGAATTTCCGCAATGACGAATAGAAATTTGCAGGGAAAAATGTACTATTATCTTGCGCTTTTTTATGATATGTTTGGTGGAACAGAACTTGCCAATGAATATTACGCAAAGGTTGTCAGCATGAACAGCCCGATGTTTTTTGAATTTCGTTTGGCAGAATGGAGAACAAAAGGAAAAGTTCCTTTAAAATAGTTTTTATGGAAAAAAACAAGTCAACACAAAAAGTTCTTGAACTTAATGGAAGAAAATTTATCCTCATTGGAACAGCGCACGTTTCAAAAGCCAGTATTTCGGAAGTTGAGAATGCAATTGAAGATCAGAAGCCGGATTCTGTTGCAATTGAACTTGACGAAAACCGCTTGAAAAACATGGAGGATAAAGAGTCCTGGAAAAAAATGGACATAATTGAAATCCTTAAGAAAAAACAAGGATTTCTTTTGCTTGCAAACATTGTCCTTTCAGCCTATCAAAAACGCATGGGAGAAGACGCTGGAATAAAGCCCGGAGATGAAATGGCGGCCGCAATCAAAAAAGCCAAGGAACTAGGAATTCCGCAGATAATGGTTGACCGTCCTGTAACAGTTACGTTGCGCCGTGCCTGGGCAAAAAATTCTTTTATGGGAAAATGCAAGTTGCTTTCGTTGCTTATTGCCACTGCTTTTTCCAAAGAAGAAGTTTCAGAAACTGAAATTGAAAATTTAAAGCAGTCCAGCGAAATGGATACAATGATGCAGGAACTTTCGTCTTATCTTCCGGCTGTAAAAGAAGTTTTGATTGACGAGCGTGATTTTTACCTTGCTTCAAAAATTTGGTCTTGTCCGCAAAAAAATATTCTTGCGGTTTTGGGAGCAGGACATTTGCCGGGAGTTTCTTCTCATCTTGAAAAAATTGCGGCTGGAAAAGAAATTCCTGATGTAAGCGCAATTGAAAAAGTTCCAGAAAAATCAGCTGGAGCAAAAGTTGCTTCTTGGATAATTCCGATTTTGATTTTGGGACTTATCGTTACTGGCTTTGTTGTGGGCGGAATTGAAAAAGGCGCGGACTTGATTGGAAGCTGGGTTTTGTGGAATGGAATTCTTGCAGCTATTGGTGCTGCTGTTGCGGGCGGACACATTCTTGCAATTTTAGTTTCTGCAGTTGGCGCGCCGTTCACTTCGCTTTGTCCGTTTATTGGAATTGGATTTGTTTCTGGAATTGTTCAGGCTCTTGTAAAAAAGCCGGCAGTTGAGGACATGGAAAATTTGCAGGCTGATGCTTCGAGCGTGAAAGGTTTTTATAAAAACAGAATTCTCTGCGTTTTGCTAGTTTTCTTTTTATCTTCGCTTGGAAGTAGCATTGGAACTTTTGTTGGCGGCGCAACTTTTATTTCAATTTTTACGCGGTGATTTGCAATGGAAAAAATTGAGCCTGCGCTTTATCTTATTCCTGTAACTTTGGGCGAAACTGAATACCAAAAAGTTCTGCCTGAATACAACAAAAAAATTCTCCGCGGAATAAAGAATTTTATTGTTGAAAACCGCCGTTCTGCAATCCGTTTCTTAAAGCTTGCTGATTCATCGATTGATATTGATTCGCTGGAATTTCTTGAGCTTAACGAGCATTCAGACCTTGCAAGAATTTCAAATTATCTTGATCCGCTTTTGAAGAAAAAACTCCCAATGGGAATTATTTCAGAAGCCGGCTGTCCTGCTGTTGCTGACCCCGGAGCCGCTGTCGTTGAAATGGCGCAGAAAAAAAACTTGAAAGTTGTTCCTCTTTCCGGACCGTCTTCGATGATTATGGCTGTAATGGCAAGCGGACTGAATGGTCAGAGTTTTGCTTTTAACGGCTATCTTCCTGTTAAGCCGAATGAACGCGCCGCAAAAATAAGGCAGCTTGAAAACCGAGCCTGGAATGAAAAACAGACGCAGCTTTTTATAGAAGCTCCGTATAGAAATTTAAAGATGCTGGAATCTATTTTAAATTCGTGCCGGAATGAAACCCTGGTTTGTGTTGCGGCCGGTCTTACAACTGAACAGGAGTTTATCAAGACGCTTTCTGTGGCTGAATGGAAAAAATCAAATGAGCCGCCTATAAATAAACTTCCAGCAATTTTTTTAATTTACCGGAGCTGAAAGATGAGCATGATTTTAATGGGCATTAAGCACTGTGGGAAATCAACTCAAGGCCGCATAATAAGCAAAAAACTTTCAGTGCCATTTTTTGACACGGACGATGTGGTTTTTGAAATGACAGGAAAAACTCCGCGGCAGATTTATACAGAACTTGGAAATGAAGGTTTTCAGGAAGCCGAAGAAAAAGCCTGCTCATTTTTGCTTGAAAAAATAAATTCTTCCGCTGAAAAAAATGCAGTTATAGCAACTGGTGGCGGAATCTGCGGAAATAAAAAAGCCCTTGATGTTTTAAAAAAAATCGGAACTTTTGTTTTTTTAAAGACTCCAGAAAGAATTGCAAGTTTCCGTGTTTTACGGGAAATTTCTGTTGCTCAAGATGGAACACTTTTAAATGTTCCTGCTTTTATTGCAAAAAAAAATCCACGCTCAGTAGCCGATGCAAAAAAAATTTTCCATGACTTTTTTATTGAACGTGAATGTATTTATGAACAGCTAGCTGATGTTGTTATTGATATGTCCAGCTCTTCAAAAGAAGCGAACGCTGCAAAAATAATCGAATCTGTTTCTTCTAAAGTTTAGTTTTCGCAGCCGCAGTTTCCACCGCAGTTGCCGCATTCTCCGTCGGAACATTCGCCTCCACAGGCACCACCGCAATTTCCGCCGCAGCAACAAGATGGTGGATTCAGCTCTTCTTCTGTCGCATTGCGCACGTCTGCAATTTCAACTTCAAAATGAAGGCGTGTTCCTGCAAGCTCGTGATTTGCGTCAACTGTTATTTTGTTATCGCTGATTTTTGTAACACGCACAATCTGCGGTCCGGATGCGGTCATCGCCTGAAAAGCCATTCCGACTTCTATAGGAACTCCGTCTTCAAAATTCGAGCGGTCAACATCTGTAACGAGCTCTTTTCTATATTCTCCGTAGCCATCTTTCGGTTCAAGAACTACACTGAATTTATCTCCGGGATTTTTTCCAGCCAAGTGCTCTTCTAGCTTAGGCAAAAGATAGCCGCGTCCATGAACATAATCTAAAGTTTTTTCAGTGGAAGAATCGAGAATTGCTCCTTCATCATTTTTCAATATATAATGGATAGAAACATATTTGTCGTTTTCAACTGTCATCGCTTAGTCCTGTACAACTTCGGAAATTTCGGGGCAGGTTTCTTTTAAGTATCGTTCAATTCCCATTTTAAGAGTCATCGTTGCCATTGGACATGAGCCGCAAGCCCCAGTGAGTTTTAGATGAACTTTATTTTCATCATCGATATTTATAAATTCCATGTCGCCGCCATCTGCATTAAGCTGCGGGCGGAATGCTTCCAAAGTTTCTTTTACTTTTGCAATGAGAGTTTCGTCTGCCATTTCTACCTCTAAAATTTTATTTTTCTAAAGATACAAAATTTGGCAGATTTATGCAATGATTCAGTTTTTCGATTTTATGCCATGTTTTCGAGCTTGCGGTTTATTTCAAGAATTCTTGTGTGAAGATAATGATCAGCGGCGAATTTTTCCATAATGCCAAGAGGTTTTCCATCGTTGTCTACAATCGGCATTGATTCCGTGTCTGCATCGCTGAATTTTTTATAGACATCGGGAAGCGAATCTTCAGGGCTGCAAGTGCAAATCGGCTTATCCATAATATCAACGGCAAGAAGCGTGTCTGCAAATTCTCCAATCATTAGCGTTTCTTTTAAATGCTCAAGCGTGATTATGCCTGAAAGTTTTCCAGTTTCATTTGAAGCGACTGCAAATGACTGGTTGTGGTGGGTTTCAAAATTTTTAAGTATATGGCAAATTTTTTCTGTTTCAGTGACAATTGCGTGGCTGTCGGCGCAGCAAATTTTTTCACTTCCCCAAGTAACGTTTTTTACTTTTGAGGATTTCAAAATGTCATCTTCTGTTATGGCAAGACCAACTTCGCCGGCTTTTGTAACTCCATGTTTTACGCAGATTGGACCAATCAGCTGAACGATAAAAGTTGTCGCCGTGATTATGAGTATTATAGAAGGTCCGATTGAATTTTCAAAGTCGTTGCTGGCTGCAATGCTAAGTCCGATTGCGACTCCGGCTTGGCTTAAAAGACACCATGGCAAAAAATCGTGGACTGTCTGCGGAGCTTTTGTTATCTTTGCGCCAAGACGCGCGCCTATGGATTTTCCTAAAGTTCTTCCTGCAACATAGACAATTGCAAGAATTCCCAAGATTGGTGTAACAACCCAGATATTCAGTTTTGCGCCGACAAGCACAAAAAACAAAACATAAATCGGCGGCGTGAATTTTTCAACAAGACTGAATATCGGGCGTGTCTTTGCAGGTGCAAAATTCACCATAAAAAATCCCAGAGACATTGCGGCAAGAATATTGTCTAGTCCTAAAATTGTGCAGACTCCTGTTGAAAGAAAAAGTCCTCCAAGTCCGAATGAAAGAACTCTGCCTTCATCTTTCATAAGATTTTTTACAACAAAAGTTACAAGCGCGCCAAAAATGCTTCCGGCTATAATAGAGCCAAAAATATCTTTTGCAATATTCAGCATCTGCATTCCGAATGACTGCCCTTGTCCGCCAAGCAAAGGTGAAACAACCGTAGATGCGATTGCGTACAAAATCAGTGCGACAGCATCATCCATTGCGACAATTCCAAGAGTTGTTGTTGTTAAAGGCCCGCGTGTTCTGAATTCTTTTAAAACATCAGTTGTTGCCGCCGGTGCTGTTGCAGAACATATTGCTCCAAGAATCAGTCCAAAGGAAATCGCAGTTTTGAAATCTTTCATAAAAATATATGCGACTAAAGTAACAAAAAATCCAACAACAAAAAATGGAGTTACAGATTCGCCGATTAAAATTCCAACGAACTGCTTGCCGTATTTTTTTATTACATCGATTTTTAGTTCCGCGCCGATTAAAAATCCTATTAAAGAAAGCGCGATTGTGTTTACTGGATTTAATGCGATGATTGTTTCAATCTGAAGAATTTGAAAGCCTGAAGAGCCGATTAAAATTCCGATTACAATATATCCTACAACCTGCGGAATTTTCAGTTTTTGAAAAATGCGTCCTCCGAGCGCACCAAAGAACATAATGATTCCGAGTAAAAGTACAAACTGTGTTCCTTGCAAATGTGAAAAATGAAATACCTGCGGCAAAACTTGTGCAAACGGGTCAGCCATAATTTTTCTCCGTTTATAAAATTAAAAAGAATAAAAATATTTTTAGAGCTTTGTTAAAGCGCAATGTATTTTAGTTTCATTTCATAATTTCTTCAACAACTTGCGATGTGCTTAGTCCATAATAAAGATAACCGTACATTGCCGCTGCGGAAACAACTTTACGTCCGTATTCTCTTGTTTCAGAAAATGGAATCGCTTCTAAAAACAAATCCTTGGGCAAATCTGAAATTCCGAATTCAAGGTTCGCGCTTTTTACCCAGGAACGCACTCTTGAAATTCCGCCGTTGTAAGAAAAGATTGCAAGTATGGAAGAGCCGTCAAGTCTGCGCCTGAGTTCTTCAAGATAAAATGAACCGAACCTTATATTTGTTGCGCTGTCCATTAAATCGAATTGCGCTACTTTTAATTTTCGTGCAACGTCTGCGGCAGTTCCTTCCATAAGCTGCGTAAGACCTTTTGCGCCTGCATTGCTTTTTGCATTCGGATTAAAAAAACTTTCGCTTCTGATTAATCCATAAAGAAGATATTCTGGCTGCGAAAAATCCTGGCAAGATTTCTGAACGCTCTCTTTAAAATACTGCGGAAATGAAAGTTCCAAAAGTCTTTTTTGAAAAGACCGGTCTTTTGAAAATAACCGTCGGGAAGCAATGCGGATGCTTTCTTGTTCTTTTCCGCACTGGCTTAGAAACTCTGCAATTTTTTCTGTGCATTCCATTCCGATTTTATCTTTAAGCTTTTGGTATTCAGGATAAATAAATTCTTTAAGCCCGAAGTCCGCATAGCCAAGCAAAAGTTTTTCGGCTTGTGGATCCGGCTGAATTTCCTTTTTGTTTCCCACTGAAAAAATAATTTCTTCTGCTTTTGTTTTATCCAGCTCCAAATTTTTTATCGCAAGAAATCTGTAGTACAAATCGCTTCCGCTTTGAAGTGCCTGAGAAAAAAGCCTTTGCTCTTCTTCTGATTTTTCTTTTGGAGTCTTGATAAAATTTTCCTGAATGAGCCGGGCGGAAATATATGAATATTTTGCAGAAATTTCCGGGCTTGCTTTTCCATAAATCAAATCCGTAGTTTTGTAAAAATCATTCCAAGCATGAAGCGAAAGAAGCCGCACAGAAAGCGTTTCAAAAAAATCATCAAAGTAAGAAGGATTTTTCCATTCGTCTTTGTATTGAGTAATCGCATCGATTGTTTTTGGAACTGAAATTTTTAAAAGGCAATTTAAATAATACCAGAGTGCGTTGTCAAAATTTGCATCTGACAAAGATTCCTGCATCGCAAAAACAAACCGGTTCAAGGCTCTTGTTTTGTAGGAATCTGATTTGTCGTAAAGCCGCCCTGAATAAAAGTCTGCGTAAAATTTGCAGTCGTCCGGCAGATTCTTTTTTATGGAATCAAGATAAAGCGCATTTGAAAAAAAATTGTTTGAGCCGTACAAAAATGCTTTTCCTGCATCGCTTAAAATTTGCGGCAAAAGAAATTTTTTATTTTCAAGAATTAACTTTGCATTTGAATATGCGGCGACATAATTTTTTGTAAAGACATCTGCACGTAGCTGGATAACATTTGATTCTTCTGCTTCTTCGGATTTGAATATTTCGCAAAAAAGCTTGTAATGAAAATCAGAAAATGCTCTTGATACGCACCACTCAAAAAATTCCTTGCTGAATCTTGAGTCGTTTTTTTTCTGCATTGAAGAAAGCCTGTAGTACACGGTTTCATTCAGACAGTTTTTTAAATCAATTTTTTCTGTGAGGCGGATTACTCTTGCATATTCTTTGTTTTTAAAAAATTCTTTTGTGGCTGCAAGTTTGGTTTCTTCATCTGGAAATTTTTTGTATAAACTGTAGCTTCTGTTTATATGTTCCTGAACATTTCCAAGTTGTGAAAGTTTTTCCATTGAACGCCTTGCAATTAATGGAGACGCTTTTTTTTCAGCTTGCTTTAAAAGATGTTCAGCCTGACGATGGTTTCCGTTTTCAAGAGAAAGAAGCGCCATAAAATACGCGGAATCCTGTCCATATTTTTTTTGCAGAGAATTATTTTGTGCGCATCCAAATCCTGTAAAGCTAACCAAGACAATCAGGCAGGAAATAAATACACGGATTTTTTTCATCAATAATATAAAAAACTAAATGCCAAAAAATTACTCCGCCGGAATAAGAATCCAGTTTCCTGAAATAATGTGGTCAGGATTTTTTATGCCGTTGTAATTTGCAATCCGCTTGTATTTCCACGGAGTTTTATAGTAGGCATTTGAAATGTCCCACAATGTGTCTCCCCAGACAATTTTGTAGTGGATGTCTTCAATTGGCTCTGGAGCCGGAGCTGGCGGTTCTGGCACAACAGCTTCTGGAGTTTCTGCAATTACAATTTCATCTTCTTTCGCAGGAATTGGCTCAGGTTCAGGAGGAATCTCTGCAATTTGTTCTTGCTGATTAATTTCTTCAGAAGGAAGATTTGTTACTTGTTCCTGTTCTGAAATTTTTTCAGTGTGCTTTCCAAAAATATTCAGCTTGGAAGGAATTACAAAAAGCACAAGAAGAGCCGCAATCACGCAGATTATTGCGCAGACCACGCAGATTATTACTGGCGCTTTTGTTTTTCTTTTTATTTCGTCTTCTTCGCTGTATGAAGATGATGCGCCTTGCATTGTTTCTTTGTCGTAAAGATTGCTGAACATATTTGTGTTTGGCTGAAATGTCGGATCTTTTGGCTGCTCTTCGTTTTCTTGCGGAAGTTCTGGTTTGTCGTCAAATTCCGGCGGAAGAGAAAAATCATCATCGGAAAGAGGATCTTCTGTTTTTTCATCTTCAAAATCTGGAAGTGAAAATTCTGTGTCATTAAAATCAGGCAGCTCGTTGTTTTCTTCTGAAACTTGAGTTTCATTTTCTGCTGATTCCTTCGGTTCTTCATCTTCAACTGATCCTGTGCTGTCAAAATCCGGAAGACCGTTTATTTCTGTTTTTTCATCTGGAACCTCAACTTCTGTGTGGTCAACGTCAATCACATTGTCTTCTGAAGGAATTTCTGAAATTTCCTGCTCTGGAATTTCTTGCGCTTCCTCTTCTATTGGTTCGTCCGTGAATTCTTCCTGAATGTCTGTGTCTGGCTCTTCAAAAACCTCTGTTTCAAAATTTTCCATTTCCTCAATTTCAGGATGAAGCTTTGTGCTGTCCGGCACAAAAGTTTTGTCGTCATCTTCATCAAGGAATGAATCCGCAGAAATTTCTTCATTTTCATCTGAAGGAAATTCTGGAAGATTCAAACTGTCCTTGCTAAAAATTTCTTCATCCGCAGAAGATTCTGGCGCAGTCTGTGGCTCGGGATTGTTCAGGTCGTCAAAATGAAAGTCGTCGTCATTTGTTTTTTTTGCCTGCTCTGCAACAAAATCCGCAAGTCCTGCATTTGCAAGATCGCTGTCAGAAATTGTAACTGGCGCTTCTTCTTCCTGGGGAATTTTTTCTGGCTGGTTTGCCTCTGAATGAGTGCGGGATGCGAGGGTAACTTGGATTTCGCTTTTTTTTCCAGTTTCAAGGTCTCGGATTTCTGCGGAAAGCCCGTTATTTTTGTCCACGTCGATTGCAAGACATAAAGTCGGCTCTCCGTTCTGATGCGGATTCAAATTTGTGATTTCAAGTGTGTCCACATATTCTGCGCCTTCGAGTGTTCCAGTTTCTGTTCTATATACATCGACCTGGACTTTTGTCTGATTGTCCATGACCGTTGTTAGGTCAATAGTTTTCTTTTCTGGATTGCCTTCTTCCAAAAGCGGATAGAAAGTTCCGTCTGCGAGTTTTATTCCAATAGACTTCATATTGCACCCTCTGAATAAAAAGATTCCCTTGTTCTGATTTTCGGAAAAAATAAAGCGGATGTTTAGGAAAAAAGTTTCGTTTAATGCCAATGAACGTACAGAAAAAATTTAATAAAAATTTATAAAAGTACTTGATAAATCCCGGGGGGGGGTACAATAGACATTGCTGAATTTTTTCAGCGTAATCTATTTTTTAAGGAGTGAACTTATGAGAAAGTTTGCTAAAATTTCAGCTGTATTGGCAGCTATGGTTCTTGCGCTTGCATTTGTAGGCTGCAAAGATGACGATGATGACGACGACGAGAATGTTCTTATTGACAAGACAGTAGAAATACCTGCTACTGCTGACAACTTTGGATATCAGTATTTTGATATAAACCTTTCAAAGGCAGCGACTATTTCCGTAACTGTAGAAGTAAAAAGTGGAGACGGTGTTGAAATTTATGCAATGGACAAATCAGATCTTGAGAGTTTCAAGAAAAATCCAGAAACAGTTGAATATTACCCAGAGTTTTCTTCTGATACTCCTACAAAGAATTTTTCTATAACAGCAAGTGCTACTGCCGGCCATGCCTGCTTTGTTCTTGTTAATACGAGTGCATCTGCACAAACAGTTTATACAAAAATTGTTGTTAAATAATTTTTAGCCAAGAATTGCTTAAGGCTGCCGTTGGAGGCGGCCTTTTTTGTCTTTAAAATTTTCTATTGTAAAAGCCGTATATTCGTGTTACTATAAAAAGATACATACACTTTTTAATCTTTTTGAGGTTTTTCGCAATGTCAAAGAAAATGATAATGGGAAACGAGGCGATTGCCTTGGGCGCAATTTGTGCCGGGGTAAATGTAATTTCCGGCTATCCGGGAACACCTTCATCAGAGATAATAGAATTTGCGGCAAAATACATAAAGCAGACCGGAGCCTACATAGAATGGTCGGTCAACGAAAAAGCGGCTCTTGAAGTTGCGGCTGGAGCTTCATATTGTGGTGCGCGGACTTTAGTTACAATGAAGCAGGTTGGACTGAATGTTGCCGGAGACCCTGCAATGTGTCTTTCCTATGTTGGCGTAAAAGGCGGAATGGTGATTGTAAGCGCGGACGATCCCGGACCAATCAGCTCGCAGACGGAGCAGGACACAAGAATGTACGGCGCATTTTCAAAGATTCCGGTTTTTGATCCAAGCTCGCCGGAAGAAGCCTTTGAGATGATTCAGCAGGCATTCAAGTTTTCTGAAAGATACAATACACCGGTATTGCTTCGTCCCACAACGAGAATTGACCACGGATACGCAAGCATGGAAATCCCGGAGCTTCCAAAGGCAAAAAAAATTGAAGGGTTTGAAAAAGACACAGGCCGCTGGGTGATTTTTCCGCGCACATCTTTTTTGAACCACAAGCGGATTTTTGAGCGCAACGAATTTATTCTTCCGTCTGAATTTTCAAAAAGCAAATTTAATTTTATAGAAAACAAAATCCCTGGTAGCAAAAAGGGAATTGTTGCAAGCGGCGTGAGTTATTGCTATGCAAAGGAAGCCTTGGAAATTCTTGGTGAAAAAAATATTCCTGTTTTAAAAATCGGAACGCCTTATCCATTTCCTTCTGATCTTGCAAAAAGTTTTTTAGCGGACGCAGAAGAAGTTCTTGTAATTGAAGAGCTTGACCCGGTTATTGAAAACGAGCTTTTAAAGTTGTGCGGAAAAAATCATCTTGAAAATAAAATCCATGGAAAGCTCACAAAAGAAATTCCGGAAGCCGGAGAATATTCTGTGGAAATTGTAAAGCAGGCGATTGCAAAATTTATCGGGCTCGAAGTTTCAGAAAATAAAATTGAACTTCCGCCTCTTCCAGTGCGTCCTCCTGTTCTGTGCGCCGGCTGTCCTCATCGTGCGAGTTTCTATGCGGTAAAGCAGGCGATGAAAGGCGAGAAGACAGTCTACTGCGGCGACATCGGGTGCTACACTTTGGGAAACGCCAAGCCGCTTGATATGTGCGACACTTGTCTTTGCATGGGTGCGGACATAACCATGGCTCAGGGATTTTTTCATGCGGAAAACGACAGGCACTGCTTTTCATTTATCGGCGACTCGACTTTTTTTGCTTCGGGAATCACAGGCGTTGTAAATGCGGTCTACAATCAGGCTCGGCAGACAATCTGCATTCTGGACAATTCCACAACTGCGATGACAGGACATCAGCCTCATCCCGGAACAGGCGTTACTATGATGGGCGAGATCACGGAAAAAATCAGCATCGAAAAAATCCTCAAGGCGGTCGGAGTTGAGCCGGTTGTTACGGTGAATCCGTTTAACTTGGAGGAAAGCATTGCGGCGGTGAAAGAATGTGATTCGCACGAGGGAGTCAGCGCGGTTATTTTCAAGTCTCCGTGCATCGCACTTCTGCGCAAGGAAGAATTCAAGGAATTCAGAAAGCCCGCTCTCTGCGTTGAAAATGAAAAATGCGTCGGCTGTAAAAAATGCATAAACGAAATCGGCTGTCCCGCGCTCGGCATGAACGGCAAAAAAGCCCGGATTGACTCTTCGCTCTGCACGGGATGTTCTTTGTGCCCGCAGATTTGCCCGGTGAACGCGATTGCTTCAAAAAATTAAAGGCGGAAAAAATGAGTGTGAATATTTTGATATGCGGAATCGGCGGACAGGGAACTGTTCTTGCCGCTAAACTTTTGGATCAGGCAGCTCTTCTTTGCGGACTTACGGTTCATTCTGCGGAAACAATCGGAATGGCTCAGCGTGGCGGTTCAGTCGTAAGCCACGTCAGAATCGGCGAGAACTGCTGGTCGCCTCTCATTACGCTCGGCCAGGCGGACATGATTATTTCTTTTGAAATGACAGAAGCTGTAAGAAACATTCAGTATTTAAAACGCGGCGGAACAATTGTTGTTAATAAAAAAGTTACGTTGTCTTCAGTTTGTGCCGGAAAGGAAAATTCAGCTGATGAAAATTCGCTTTTGGAATTCCTGAATAAAAACTGCGGTTCGGTTTGCGTTGTTGATTCAGAAAAGATTTGCTGCGAGCTTGGCACTTCAAAAGTTGTAAACACAATTCTTTTGGGTGCGGCGGCTTCACGCGGAATAAACGGAATCAGCATAGAAAAAATAAAGGAAGCCTTAAGAACAACGGTAAAACCTGCGTTGGTTGACATTAATATAAAAGCACTGGAAAAAGGCTTTGGAGGAAAAATATGAAATTAAATGAAAAGCAGCTTGCTCAAGTTGACAGGCAGATTAAGCGTCTTATTGCAGGCGACAGTTACTACGGAAAAATTTTGAAAGAGAAAAAAATTACCGGCGTTTCAAGTCAGGAAGAATTTGAAGCTCTTCCGTTTTCCAGTAAGGATGATTTGCGCAATGCATATCCGCTTGGAATTCAGGCTGTGCCGGATGAAGAAATTGTTAGAATCCATTCATCGTCAGGAACAACAGGAAAACCGGTTATAATTCCGTATACTGCAAAAGATGTTGACGATTGGGCTGCTATGTTCGCGAGATGCTATGAAGTTGCCGGAATCACAAAAAATGACAGAATTCAAATTACGGCTGGCTACGGACTTTGGACAGCGGGAATCGGATTTCAGTCTGGATGTGAAAAACTTGGCGCAATGGCAATTCCGATGGGACCGGGCAATACGGAAAAACAGATTCAGATGATGCAGGATTTAAAATCCACTGTTTTAACTGCGACTTCATCTTATGCGCTTTTGCTTGCGGAAGAAATCAACAAGCGCGGACTGAAAGATAAAATTTATTTGAAAAAGGGCGTGTTCGGTTCTGAACGCTGGTCTAAAAAAATGCGCAAATATATCAAAGATGAGCTTGGTGTTGAGCTTTACGATATTTATGGACTTACAGAAATTTACGGACCGGGAATCGGAATTAACTGCGAAAAAGAAAGCGGTATTCATTATTGGGATGACTACATTTATATAGAAATAATCGATCCAAAAACCGGAAAAACTTTGCCGGACGGAGAAGAAGGCGAAATCGTAATTACAACTCTCGTAAAGGAAGGTGCACCGCTTTTAAGATTCAGAACACACGACATTTCAAGAATCATTCCTGAAAAATGCAGCTGCGGAAGATGCTATCCGCGAATCGACATGATAAAGGGAAGAAGCGATGATATGTTTAAAGTTCACGGCGTAAATATGTTCCCAAGCCAAGTTGAAGAGTTGCTGCAAAATGTTGACGGAGTTTCGAGCGAATATTCAATTGCGATTGCGCACGATGATGAAATCAACAAGGACATTATGATTCTTACTGCGGAAGCCGAGGGCAGAGTGAACTTTGAAGAAACCGCAAAAAAAATCGGTGAAATGTTCAAGTCGAAAATCGGTGTAACTCCAAAGATTACAATTGTTCCGGTCGGTACTCTTCCACGCAGCGAAAAGAAAACAAAACGCGTAACCGACTACCGCGACAACTGAAATAGAGTTTGCAACAAGTTGGATAAATTGGTAGAATAAAAAAATATTTACAAACAGAATTTTATTGGAGAAACTATGAGTGATAAAAAAAATTTATGTCCATGCGGTTCAGGAAAAGATTATGCTGAATGTTGCGAAAAAATTATTAAGGGCACAGAAAAAGCAAAAACCGCTGAAGCTCTTATGAGGGCGCGCTATACGGCTTATGTAAAGCATGAAATTGATTTCATTATCAACAGCTGCGAGAAAGGCGAAAAAATTGCAGAAATTGACCGCAAGGCAACTGAAGACTGGAGCAACAATAGCACTTGGCATGGCTTGAAAATTCTTCGCACAGAAAAAGGAACAGAAAACGATGACGAGGGTATTGTTGAATTTGAGGCTGAATATACTTCAAAAGGAATGCACGACATTCATCACGAAATCGGAGGTTTTAAAAAAGTAAACGGCGAATGGCTTTACAGTGAAGGCATGATGCGTCCGACAACAGTTGTAAGAGAAGGCAGAAAAATCGGCCGCAATGAACCATGCCCTTGTGGAAGCGGAAAAAAATATAAAAATTGCTGCGGCAAGAATTGACGCAGCAATTTTGTACAAGTTTGCGACCAAGCGGGAGCAAGCACCAAACTGCGGCAAGAATTGACGCAGCAATTTTGTACAAGTTTGCGACCAGCGGGAGCAAATACCAAACTGCGGCAAGAATTGACGCAGCAATTTTGTACAATAATTAATTGCAGATAAAAAATAATATGGAACTGTCCAAAAAGTTCAAAATGTCATTGTCGTACTTGATACTGCGATGTTTCTGAAAGAAACTCGGTTAATAATCTATATATATTATACATTTAGATTTTCGGTTCAAGTCCGAAAATGACAAAAAAAATACTTTTTGGTCAACCCATATTTGCAAAGCGGTATTAGTCAGAATTTTCTTTTGAAAAATAAAAATCTATATGTCAAAAAATATTTATACAGGCTTTCATGCTGTAGAAGAAAAAGTCAAGTTGTATTCAGTTTCTAAACCTAAAGAAATCAGCTTGAAAATTTTTTATTCAAAGCCAGGACCAAGAATCAAAAAAATAATTTCACTTGCAAAGGATTCAAATTTTGAAGTTTCACTTGTGAATGAAAAAGAACTTGACTCAATGGTTTCTTCACTTCCAGAAACTGCTCGTGATCACCGCGGAATTATTCTTTTAGTTGAAGGCGAAAAAGAAAATTCAAAAAATCAAATTCAGCTTGAGCAGTGGATTACTTGCTGTCCGGAAAATGCTGTTGTTATTGTTCTTGATAGTGTTACCGATCCGCATAATGTCGGCGCGATTTTGCGTTCATGTGATCAGTTCGGTGCAAGCCTTATGGTTGTTCCAGATCATCGAAGTGCGGACATAAACAATAACGAAATAATTGCACGTGCGAGCGCGGGTGCTTCTTCTTGGGTTGATGTTGCAAAAGTTCCAAATCTTGTCCGTGCAGTTCAGATTTTAAAGTCAGCCGGATTTTGGATTTACGGAGCAGATGCAGGTGGAACAACTCTTTCAAAAATAAAATTTCCAAAAAAAACTTGTATCATAATGGGAAGCGAAGGTAGCGGAATTGCCCGGCTTTTGCAGGAACAGTGTGACGAAATTGTTTCCATTCCAACTTGCGGAAAAATTGACAGCCTGAATGTTTCTGTTGCGGCCGGAGTTCTTCTTTATGAAGCCTACAGACAAAAACTGGAAAATTAATTTGCACTGCTTATTTATTTTTCTAAAGCATTACAAGTCCTTTGCCTCTTAGCGCGCGAAGGATTTTTTTTACTTTCGGATTTTTCTGAATAAGATTTTCCATGAATGAACTGTCAAAACTTTTAGGTGAAAGGCAATAAAGCGCATGAAAAAATTCTTCTTTTTCCTGTGATGAAATATTTACAGGGATTTTAAAATCTTCATGCATATAGTTCCACAAAAACTTGTTTTCACAGAAAATGGCATTTCCTGCAAGCCAAAAAAGTTTTTTTACATTTAACGGAAAATTCCATTCTTTGTTGCGGCGTTCTTCATATTTTTCAATTGATTTTGAAATTAAGTCTTTTGGAACATTTGGACGAGGAACTTTAAATTCAAACCATTTTTCAACAGGAACATTTAAATTTTCTCCGTGCATCCAGCTTTGAAGTGCAGCATAAAGTCCGTTTCCGAATTTTGCGGATTTTTCTTCATCTTTAAAGTGCAGTCCATTTTTTGCAAATACTCCAGAATTTTTGGGAGCGAATGGATTTAAGTTTTTGTGAAGTCCTTCTTTCCATTCCGAATAAATTCTTGAATGTCTTGTTAAGACAAATTTGTGCCAGAAGCATGAGTCAAGAAGTCCTGCCGCATAAAGCTGCCGTAAAGTTTCCATGGAATTTATTGTGTCTTGCTCAGTTTCTACAAAGTAGCCGTAAATCATGTATGCGTGAATTAAAATGCCTGCTTCCTTGAATGCACAGCACGCACTTACAATTGAATCCAAATCTGTTCCCTTGCTTATACTGTCTAAGCCTGTTCCTGTTGCAATTTCAATTCCGCCGGAAACTCCAATAAGTCCGCCGGATGATAAGAATTCTGCTATGTCACGGGAATAAATTTTTTCAAATCTTACGTTTCCCCAAAATGAAAAAGATGCGGAATGCTTTAAATTTAACTTGGAAAATTTTAACATTGCGGCTGGAGGCATTGCTTCGTCAACAAAATGAATTCCGTGTATTCCATTTTCTTCTGATTGTGATTTTAATCCGTGAAAAAGATTTTCAATTTGAACAAGCCTGTAGGATGCAACATAGTCAAGGCTTACATCGCAGAACGCGCATTTGTGCCAGTAGCATCCGTGTGCAAGATAAGCTTTCATCCAGGCTCCGTCCGACCACAAACGCTGCATTGGATTTTCATCATCGGCAACACGCGGATAAATAGAAAAATCCGTTTCTGAATAATCAGGAACAATTAACGATGTCTGCTCGTTTTCAAATTTTTCGTATTTCAAAGATGACAGCAATGGCTCTATGACTTTTTCTTTTGTAAACAGACGCATTTTGTAAATATGCTTTTCTTCTGAAATTTTTCCGTCTGGAAATACATCAAAGAAATTTTTGTATGAACCGTAGCCTCTGTCGTAGCTTATTGCATCTGCGTATTTAAAAAATGAACTATCGTTGAATTCTCTAAGCTCTGTGTTTATAAACCCGCCGCCAAAACAAATAAAAATTTTTTCGCCATATTTTTTCCGCAGATATTTTGCCGTGAAAAGAGCTGAAGTAAAAGTTCCCGCGAACGGCACAGAAATGCATACAAGCGTTTTTTTATTTTCAGTAATAGATGTTTTTGAAAACGCGGCTTCCAGAACTTCCGTGTAAAAAGTTGTCAAAATCGGTGAGTTAAGTTTTTCTTCAATTTGACTAAAAGAAGTTTCGTTTACAGCAATGCTTTCTGCGTAGCGCACGAGTGAAAAGCTTTTATCGAACGCAACTGAAATGTAGTCAGCCAAATCTTCAAGGGCAAGGCTTGCAATATTTTTTGTGTCGTTTATAGTTGGCTCTCTGTCAAGATTTTCTATGTAGTTTTCCATGCGGTTTCCGCGCGGAGTGTATGGACTTAAAATAAATCTGTGGCAAAGTTCGTGTGCGCTTGGATTTTGTTTTCCGCATAAAGTTGACATTATAAACTCAATCCATTCAATCCATAAATCGCTTTGAAAAATATATCGTCTTAAATTTTTTGCAGTTGCGAACTCTCCGTTTTTTTCTGCGGTGGAAGCAATCTTCATTGCATTTTCTTTTGAAAGTTCAAAAAGTTTTTTCAGTCCGTTTTTTGAAAAAATTGAATGTACGAGCTGCACACTTAAATCGTGCCATACGGCATTGTGTCCGTTTTTATTGAAAAAAGATTTTAAATATGCTCCAGATGGGTATGGGGAATTAAGCTGAACTAAAGGCGGCTGGATTACAATTACATTCATAACGTTATAATTTTAATTATAAGGAAAGCTGCTGTCAAATATTTTTTATGGAAGATTGTTATATCGATGCGGAAAATCGTTAAAGAAAAAAATATTTTTGTGTATTATAATTCTCTAAAAATTGCAATTAAGTGAGGTTTGTATGGCATCGCTTCTTCTTGCTGTGATTTATGTGGCTTTTATAAGTCTTGGGCTTCCTGACCCATTGCTTGGTTCTGCATGGCCTTCTATGTACAAGGATTTTGGCGTTGACATTTCTTTTGCTGGAATTATTGCGATGATTATTGCCTCAGGAACTGTTTTTTCAAGCCTTATGAGCGACTGGTTTACAAAAAAAGCCGGTGTTGGAAAAGTCATGGTGATAAGTGTGGCTACAACAGCTCTTGCGCTTTTTGGATTTTCAATAAGCACTTCATTTTGGATGCTTTGTATTTGGTCTATTCCTTATGGACTTGGAGCCGGAAGTGTGGATGCGGCACTTAATAATTATGTCGCCCTTAATTACAAAAGCCGACACATGAGCTGGCTTCATTGTATGTGGGGAGTAGGAACTGCGATTGGTCCTTCTATAATGGGATTTGCGTTGGCTGGTCAGCACGGATGGAATTATGGCTACAGATATATTGCGATTTTTCAGACTGCGCTTACGGTGATTCTTGTTGCTTCAGTTCCACTGTGGAAAAAAAATAAAGCCCAATCTGATTTGCATGAATCTGAAAAAAATGAAAGGCCACTTTCCTTGCGTCAGATTTTTTTAATTCCAGGCGCAAAGGAAGTTATGATTGCATTTTTTTGCTACAGCACGCTTGAACAGACAACTGGACTTTGGGCAGGAAGCTATCTTGCGCTTTATGAAAATGTTTCTCCTGAAAAAGCCGCTTTTTTTGCAGGAATGTTCTACATTGGAATTACAGCAGGACGCGCCATCAGCGGATTTTTAACAATGAAAATGAATGACACTCAAATGATTCGGCTTGGACAAATTTTTGCGCTTGCAGGAGTTGTCGCAGTAATTTTGCCTTTTGGACAAATTTCCACAATTGGAGGACTTGTAACAATCGGACTTGGATGCGCGCCGATTTATCCATGCATAATACATTCCACTCCAGCGCATTTTGGAGCAGACAAGTCTCAGGCAATAATTGGAATTCAGATGGCAAGTGCTTATACCGGCACAACTTTAATGCCGCCGTTGTTTGGAATGATTGCATCAAAAACTACAATTGCTTTGTATCCTTTTTGTCTTTTACTTGCCCTTGCGCTTCTTTTTATTATGCATGAAAAACTTGTAAAGAAAACTTCGGAAGTTTAATTTAAAAGCCGTACTTTGCATACAAGCGGAAGATGGTCGCTGTATCCTCTTCCGTTCCAAAGTGAATATTTGTACGGAATTGAATTTTCGTTGCACCAAAATCCTTCTGTCGCAGGAAAAAAATCTTCAACTTCTATTTTCCCTGAATAAAAAATATTGTCTATGCGCGACCATTCTTCTCTGAAATAATAGCTTCCAGGCTCTATTAAGTTTTCATTTTCATCAAACCAAGTTGATTTTACCAAAAGTCCTTCATCGCCAAGAAGCTTTCCGTGCCAGGCTCTAAGCAGTACATTTCCGTTTTTCTTTACGCAAAAATCATTTATGTCCCGGTTGAAATCTCCAACTGCGAAAACAGCTTTGCCTTCATTTAATGCATGGCTCATAAAAAATGAAAGAACGCATTCTTCACGGTTTCGCCACTTTTCAGTTTTTTCTTCTCCTCCGCTTTTGCTTTTCCAGTGGTTTACAAAAATGCTCAAAGTTTTTTCTTTTAATTTTATTTCAATTTTTGACAAAGGTCTTGTTCGAGGCATTTTTTCATTTTCAGTTCTTATGTCGAGCGAATGCAAATTCATTTTTTGCAATGGAATTCTTGAAAGAACTCCGCACCCAATTGCGCCGCCTTCGTTTTTTGAAAAGCAAGCATATCTGTAGATTTTCCGCGGATTCCATTCGCCTGCAAGAAAATTGCTTATGTCAAAAAGAACATTTGAATTTTCAAGTTCTTCCATTATAAAAATATCAGCGTCAAGTTTTTTTATAACGGAACAAAGCCGCTTGAGCCGCTCCTTGTACATTTCCTCTCCCCAGGTTTTGCTTTTGGCGAATTCAGAATATTCTGTTCCGTCATTGTTCGCATCAAAAAAAGTCTGGACATTCCAGTTTGCAATTTTTACCTCAGACTTGCCGGAATCACAGCAGGCAAAAAACGGCAGAAATAAAATCCACAAAACAGCATAAAATTTAAATTGCTTGTTGAAATTAATTTTCCTCATAATTTCCTCCAAAAATATATATTCGAATATTTACAAAAAATGTATTAAATTGATAAAATATTTTAAAAATGAAAGACATTCCTTTGCCAACGAAACGCAGGCTTGTTCTTTTGGAGCGGCTGCTTTCAGGATATAAAGAAAAAAACATAACTTCGCAAAAAATTCAGGAGCTTACCGGCTGGACTTCTGCAGTTGTCCGTCGTGATATTTCGGCTTTAAAATTGAACTGCGGCGCAACGAACGGCTACAAGGTTGAAGAGCTAAAGTCTCATCTTGAAAAAATGTTCGGTGAAAAAAAAGAAAGCTTGCGGTGCTGCATTGTTGGTCTTGGAAGAATGGGGCAGGCACTGCTGGACACTTCGGAGCTTTATGATTCGCCATTTAAAATCGTAGCCGGATTTGACTCAAGCGTGAATAAAACTGAAGTTCTAAGTTCATCGTTTCCGCTTCATCCCACGACTTTGATGAAAAAAATTATCCATGAAGAAGAAATTTCCTATGCGATTCTTACCGTTGATTCAGATGAAGCCCAGCCGCTTACTGATTTGCTTATTGACTGCGGAATAAAGGGAATTGTGAATTACACGCCTTGTGTTTTAAAAGTTCCGATCGAAGTTCCAATAGAAAATGTAAGCCTTTTGACTGCTCTTGAAACTCTGGCTATAAACTGAAAACTTCATTTTAAAAGTTAAATTTCTGCATTAATCCTATTGACATTATGATGTGAATTTTGCTAGTATATTTCCACATTCATGGAGCGATGTCTGAGTGGTCGAAAGTACCTGTCTTGAAAACAGGCGTGCCGAAAGGTACCGGGGGTTCGAATCCCTCTCGCTCCGTCCTAAACAGAGTTTTAGGGAATTGGAGGCGTTGTAGAGCGGTTAATACAACGGTTTGCTAAACCGTCGGTTCCCTAAAGGGCCGGGCAGGTTCGACTCCTGTCGCCTCCGCTACTAAACAGGTTTTACTTGATTTAGCAGCAGAGAAAAGGTCTGTTTATGAGATTGTAGCTCAGCTGGATTAGAGCACCACCCTGCGGAGGTGGGGGTCGCACGTTCGAATCGTGTCAGTCTCAATTATATTTAAATTTCAGTTTATAAGGATTCAGCAAGAATGAATCCTTTTTTTGTTGACATTTAGGAAAGATGTCCGAGTGGTTTAAGGTACACCCTTGGAAGGGGTGCGTAGCAGAAATGTTACCGGGGGTTCGAATCCCCCTCTTTCCGATTTTGAGCCTAGATGCTCTGCACATTGCAGCTGGAAAACCCCGCCAGAGCGGGAACGCAGCAACGGTATTCAGCTTGCAGTGGTGCCGGAGATTATCTAGGCTCTTTTTTTACATTGAAAAGTCTTTTCCAAGGTAGATTTCTCGGGCTTCCTGCGATTTTAAGATTTCTTCCTTTCCGCCCGAAACCAGAATTGTTCCTGTGGAAATTATTATGGCGCGGTCGGTTATTTCCAAAGTGTCGCGCACATTGTGGTCTGTTATAAGAACGCCGATTCCTCTTTTTGCAAGCAGCCTTATGATTCCTTTTATATCCGCAACTGCAATCGGGTCTATTCCGGCAAAAGGCTCGTCTAAAAGCAGAAACTTCGGTTCTATTGCAAGCGAGCGCGCTATTTCAGTTCTGCGTCGTTCTCCGCCAGACAAAGTGTATGCCTGCTGTTTTCTTATGCGCCCGATGTTGAATTCTTCAATAAGCTGGTCAAGTTCCCGCTTTTTTTCGATTCGAGTTAAATCCTTGCGCGTTTCAAGAATTGCCCAGATATTTTCTTCAACTGTAAGTTTTCTAAAAACTGAAGGTTCCTGCGGAAGGTACGAAATTCCTGCTCTTGCCCTCTTGTACATCGGAAGTTGCGTTATGCATTCTTCATCAAGAAAAACATCGCCTGCCGTTGGCTTGTAAAATCCGACAATCATATAAAAAGTTGTGGTTTTTCCAGCTCCGTTTGGTCCCAAAAGTCCAAGAACTTCCCCGGTCTGCATTGAAAAATCAACGCCCTTTACAACGCTTTTTTTTCCGAATGATTTGTATAATGAAGAAACTCTTAGCGTGTTTTTATCTTTATTCTGGGATTCCATTTTGCTCCTCCGGGATTTCTTCTTTTTCTTCCTCGTTTTCGCTGCTTTCTGTTTTTGGCTCGGCGGAATTTTTTTGCTCCGGCTTGCTTGATTCCGCAGTGGAAACAGAGCCTTTTACTCTTCCTGTGAGCGTTATTTCCTGAGTTTCCATATCAAGAAGAATTACTTGCGCGCGGAAAGTGTCTCCGTTCTGCACAATCTTCGGATTTCCGCTCATCTCCAAAGTCTGCTCATTTTTGCTGTAGATTGCATAGGCGGAAGTGCAGACATTTTTCTTTTGCGTCAAATTCACTTGAATCTGCATGATGGCGGTTTCTTTTTTTTGGTCGTATTCAATAAGCTCAGCTTTTGCGTTTACTCCGTTTTCTATGTCCGAAAGCTCAACATTTTGCTCCAGAACCGCGATTTTTGTCTGCCTGTCGTATTTCATTCTTTCGCAGGTAAAATCCATTTTGCTTTCTGTGTTTTTTCCTATAACATTTCCGCTTGCTGTTATCCGCCTGAAATTTTTTCCTGAAAGTTCTATTGTTTCCGCAGAAATTTCCATGCTTTCAGTTTTTACTTTTGCGTTGCCTTTTAGAATTGTTGTGCTGTTTTTGCTTCCGGCTTTTCCTGTCATTGAATCCGCACTGAACGTTATCTGCTCCGTGTTTGCCGTAATAGAAAAAATCAGCAATATTATATAGAACAAAATAAATTTTTTACTCTTCACTGAAATCTTCTCCGTTTGATTCATTGTCGTCAGTTGTAATTGTTCCGGTTACAGGATTTGTAAACTCAAAGCTTTTTGACGCGCCGCTCGCAGAAAATCCGCTTCCCTGAATTTCAATGTCGCTTCTGGTGAGCTTTACATTTCCGTCTTTTGTGGAAACCATCTGCTTTGTTTCTGAATTCCATTTTAGGCTTTCCGCGTTTATCTTGAAATTCTGCTCTATGTTGTCTATGAAAATTTCGTTGAACAGCGTGTAGATTTTTGTGTCGCCGTTGATTCCAAGCAAAGCGCAATATCCTTCAGTTAAAAGGTCGCCGCCTGAATTCCAAGTTTTAAATCTTGCATTTTTTGCATAAGTTGAACTGTCCTTGTACTGCTCAAGAGTCTGCGCCTGAATTTGTGTTGAAAGTTTGTTATCTTCGTATTTTTTATAGTCGGCGTCTTTAAATTCAAGTTCCGGGGAAGAATCTGTTCCGCTGGGATTTTCATCGTATTTTAAGGAACAGGAGGAAAATGCAAGGAGCAAAAGTAAAAGAACGGCTTTGGACATTTTGTGTTTACAGAACTTCGATTATTTCAGGCTTGCCGGGGATTGGAACTTTCCGTGTAACTGCAAAAACTAATGTGGAAGACAAAAGAAGAAATAAAAGCACAAACACAGCTTTTCCGTCGTTTGAAATCGATTTGCCAAAAAAACTCATTATAGGCGAGGCTGAAAAATATCCTGCGATTGCGCATAAAAACGGAATAAAAAGCGAAACGATTCCCTGAGCTGCCTGCACTTTTTTGTTCGCTCCGATGATTACAATAGAGCCGCTTGAAATTTTCATGTTCTGCGGATTTGCAATTTCAAATGCATGGTTTCGTTTGGCACATCCGGCTGAGCAGCTTGTGCATTCTTCTTTTTCAAATCTTGCGGCAAGAATTTTGTTTTCAGTTATCGACATTATAAGAGCTTTTTCGGTCATGTTTTCCTTCTTGACGGATTTTATTCAGCTTTTTTTATTGATTCAAGCATCCTATTGCATTCCTGGACGCCGGCTTGGTTGTTCAGTTCTTGGTAAGTGTCGCGCAGGTTGAACAGGGCATCGTAATAATGCGGACTAAGCGAAACCGCATGCTCAAAAAATTCTGCGGCTTCCAAATAATCTCCCTGCTGAAATCTTATGACTCCGCTTGTGTTCCAGTAATGAGGATTCACTGGATTTAGCTCAAGGCCTTTTGCGCAGTACAAAATTGCCTCATCGAATGTCTTTGCAGAAACACAAAATGAAGCAAGGCTGTCCAATGTGTCTTCGTCGTAGGGATTTATTCTATAAGCGTGTTCCATTGCGGCTTTTGCAAGTGAAATGTTTCCTGCGTCATGGTAAGTAAGTCCCAGATTGAACCATAAAAGATAATTTGAATTTTCTACAGTTATTGCGCGCTTTAAGCAGGCAATCGCATCCTCGTATTCACCTTTTGAGGCAAGATGAACTGCCTGATTATTTAGTTTTTCGCTGTTTTCAAGCATCTTTGTTTTCTGCTCCCATAAGTTCTTTTGGAATCATCGAAATAAAAAGCTCTTTTATAAGAATCGCATCCTCGTTGTCTTTTCCGAAAAGCTTAATAAAAGAGTTTCCGCCGTTAAAAATAAGCTCGATTCCTTTTTTCTTTGCTATTTCAATAGAAGAATTTTGCTCCATAAGGGTGATTGCTTTTTCCACAGCCGGACTTTCAATTCCTTCTTTTGAAGCCTGAATAAAGCACTGGCTAAGCTCCTGAGTTTTTTGCGGATTTTTCTTGTTCTGCTCAAAAAATGTAAGGACTGGAAGCGATTTTTTGCCCTCAACGATGTCGTCGCCACGCTTTTTTCCGGGATTTCCTGTTGTAAGATTTATAACATCGTCAATAATCTGGAATCCGGCTCCAATTTCAGAAGCTATAATTCCGGCTTTTTTTACAGTTTCTTCGTCTGCGTTGGAAGCAAGAGTTCCTGTCTTTGCGGCAAGAGAAGCCAATGTTCCGGTTTTGCCTTTTACCATTTTAAGATATTCCTGTACGGAAGGAACTTTTGTATTGTCCCTGTGCCAAGCTATGTCCATTGCCTGCCCTAAATGAAGCCGTCTAAGCTCCATAAGATAGTTGCTGTAAAGCCTATTTTTAAGCTCTATAGAGCAATTTAATTTCTCTATGCAGAGCGGAGCTTCAAAATATAGCCATGAGCCTGCGTTTATTGCAGTGTCGATTCCATAAGTTATGTATGCGGCTGGTTTTCCGCGGCGGACAGGAGAACTGTCTTCAATATCGTCATGGATAAGGCTTGCAGTATGCACAAATTCAACAAGAGGAGCGAGCAAATATGCTGCTTCCTGCGATTTTTCTTTATCTTTGGCACAAGCACGCGCGCATAAAACCAAAAGTAACGGCCGCCATCTTTTTCCGCCCAAATCTACCAAAGAGCGAGTTGTTTCTATAAGCGGGAAAATGTGCTTGGAGTCTATGTTTTCGTTTCCAAATGAAAATTTTTTCCATTCGCTGTTTGCTTCAAGCGGAAGAAAGTTTTTTATAGAAGACTCAATCTGTTCCAAATGCGCCAAAAAATGCTTATTCATAGAATACAATAATAACTGAGGTTGCTTCAAAAGTCTATGGCTATTTGGAAATAGGAAAAGGAATTAAGATACTCCGGGCAAGCCGGAGCATGACATAATTTTAGACCTGGAATGAAATCAGTTTTAGTAAGTATAAGAAAAGTCTTCTATGCGGGAAAGCTCGTTTACCGTTGTTCCGAATTTTTCTGCGACATCGTAGTAGCTTATTCTTACAGGATTTCCCAATGCGTCATTCTTGTAAATGCGGCGTTCTTTGATTTTTCCGTTTTCGTAAACCTGAATTTCTGTAAGGAAGTCGTTTGCGTCATAGCGGAAAGCAACTTTGTTTGTGCAGTTTCCTTCCTCGTCAAAAGTTTCTATTGCGGAGATTTTTTTTGATTCTGTAAATGAATAGCTTCTTGAAAGGCTGAATGTTCCGTCTCCGTTGTATTCGGTTTCCTGAACAGGAATTCCGTCGTCATCCAAAGTCTGGATTATGCGCATATAGAGTTTTCCGTCTTTGTCGTAGTTGCTTTGTGTAACTTTTTTGCCTTCATATTTATAAATTGTCTTTGAGCTAAGGTTGCCTGAGTCACTTTCAGTAACTGTGTACGACTTGATTTTTGAGTCAACGCCGTATTCGTATTCAGTCTTAAGTTCGGCTGAAGAGGCAATGTCTGAATAGGTAAAGCCTGCAAGTTTTTTTGCATCGTAAACGTATGTAGTTTTTGTTATAAGCTCGTCTTTTGCGTTCAAAAGTGAAAATTCTGTTTCAAGTCCTTTACTGAATTTGTGAATTTCTTTTTCTGAAACAGAGCGGAAATATTCACCGAACTTAGAAGTTACAGAATAATTTGTCTTTGTGTAGGAAGAAACATTTCCGGCTGGAGTGAATCCAGTTGAAAAATTGTCGGCAAAAGCAGAAAATGCTGAAAGTATAGCAATAGCGAAAAAAGCGGTTTTTTTCATAAGTCCCCCAAGTGTTAAAAGTGTAAATTTATCTTCTTGATTATCGACTAAAAAACGAAAAATTTTTATAGTAAATACATGGATTTTTTTGAGCTTAAGGCTTTTGTTTCCGTGGCGAAGAATCTGCATTTTGCTCGTGCCGCAAATGAAATCAATTTAAGTCCTTCCGCATTAAGCCGGCTTATTTCAAGGCTGGAAGAAGAGACAGGCGCGGAACTTTTTGACAGAAGAAGCAAGGATATATTTCTTACAGAGAAAGGTAGGAAATTTCTTGGATTTGCTTCAAAGTGTGTGGAAGAAAAAGAGAATCTTGTAAATGAATTTTCGCAGATAAAGGACAGTGTGTGTGGAACTCTTCATGTTTATGCTAGCGTTACAGCGTGCTACACGATAATGCCTCCGTTCATAAAGAAGCTTTCTGCAAAGTATCCGGCGGTTCATCTTTCCGTGGAAACAGGAGATCCTGCCGGGGCTGTGAGCGCGGTAAGGGAAGGTAGGGCTGAACTTGCGGTTGCGGCGATTCCAGATGAACGGTCTGCTTTTTTTGACTGCATTTCCGTGTGCCGAAGTCCTCTTGTGTTTGCCGCCGCTTTGAACGGTCCTTATGTTGACGTGCAGGGAAGTCCGCAGGACATAGTTTCCACAGTGCCTTTGATTTTGCCCAAAGCCGGACTTGCTCGCAAAAGATTCGATTCCTGGATAAAAAGCCGAAATGTTCATCCGGAGGTTGCCGCGGAAACAGAAGGAAACGAAGCTGTAATGGCTCTTGCCGCTCTTGGACTTGGAATAGGACTTGTTCCGAAGATTGTCCTTGAAAACGGACCGTACAAAGAAGGCTTTGTGTCGCATAACGCAGGAAACGCGCTGGGGTTTTATGACATAGGTTTTATTCAAAAGGCAAAAATTACAGGAAGTGAAAGCGCAAGAAAAATCCGCATTGCAGTAAATGAAATATTGCATTCGCAGGCATAGTTTATAAATTTGGAGAATACTTATGGAAAAAGATTTGATTCGCATTGATAAATGCCAGGTAAGAAAAGGCGGCTCTGTTTTAATTCCGCGGATTGACTGGATAATGAAAGAGGGCGAAGCCTGGCTTGTTACAGGTCCTAACGGCGGCGGAAAGGCTGACTTTATAAAAGCGTTGTATGGCTCTTTGGAATTCTATCCGGAACAGGGAGGCTCGTTCTATTCTGAATTTGCAAAAAGCACGGCTGTAGTTTCACTTGAAGAAGCCGCAAAGTTAATAGAAGAAGAACGAGAGAGGGACGAAAGCGAATACTTGGACAAAATAGACATAGGAAGAACCGGCCGTGAATATATTTACGAAGTGATTGGCGGTGCAAAAAATAAATCAGAGCCTCTTGCAAAGGACGCATATAAGCTTGAAACATTTCCGCAGGTAAAACTTTGCGGCGTGGAAAAAATTCTTGACCGCGGACTTCGCTTTATGTCTACCGGGGAAATAAGGCGCACGCTTTTGTGCCGTTCACTTTTGTCTGGAGCCAAACTGCTTGTCTTGAGCGATCCTTTTGCGGGGCTTGATGCCGAATCACGTTCAATTCTAATGGAATTTTTCAACATGATTTTAAAGCGGCAGACTGAAAATTCCGGAACAGATTTTCCGCGCATAATTTTGTGCATGGAGCGGTTTACTGAAATTCCTGAAAAAATAAACCGCGTGCTTGAGTTTTCAGATAAAAAAATTTCCTTCTGCGCAAGCCGTTCTGAATACGAAAATCTCCTTGAAGCTAGAAACGCAGAAAAAAAATCAGTCCGCGAAAAAGAAAGAGAAGAATTTCTTTGCGAGCTAAAAAAAATCCGCAGTGAAAGCAACGCCGCCTTGGAAACAGAGGAATTTTCCGAAGTGCCGGAAAGTCTCATAAAATTCGAGGATGTGAATGTTGGCTGGGACGACCACAAGGTTCTTGTAAACTTAAACTGGGAGATTAAAAAAGGTGAGCATTTTCTTGTAAGAGGACCAAACGGCTCTGGAAAAACCACAATCATGGAACTTATAACGGGCGACAATATGCAAGTGTTCCGCGAAAAAGTCTACTTATTTGGAAGCCGGCGCGGTTCAGGCGAATCAATTTGGGACATAAAAAAACATCTTGGAATTGTAAGCTACAGGCTTCATGTGGAATACAGAATGGTCGGTGGAACTGATTTGCAGAGTGTGATTGTAAGCGGATTCAAAGACAGCATTGGACTTTACGAGCCTGCCACGGATTTTGAACTTGCAATGGCAAATGCTTGGCTTAAACTTGCAGGATTTTCCGGTCGCGAAAAGGAATCGTTTGGCTCTTTAAGCTACGGAGAGCAGCGCGCAATTCTGATTCTTAGAGCCGCAGTAAAGTCGCCTCGTGTTCTTATTTTGGATGAGCCTTGCCACGGACTTGACGAAAACTACCGCGGCAAAATCCTAGACCTTCTTGAAACCGTTGCGGAAACAGGAACAACAACGCTCCTGCATGTAACCCACGAGCCTTCAGAAGTCCTTGCCTGCGAAAAAAACATACTAGAACTTTGCCCCGGCCAATCCCCAATGTATAAGATTTTGCATAAATAGCCCAAACTTCGAGTTTTATGATTTTATGTCATTATCGGGCTTGACCCTGCGATGTTTCTGAAAGAAACTCGGTTGATAATCTATTGAAAATTTTTAACAGATTCCTGACCGAGTTTACTGCATAAACATCGCGGTGTCGCAGCACGGGAATGACATTTAAATTACTGTTCTTATCAAAACTCGAAATTCAGGCTAAATAGGAAAACTGAAATTGTCATTGCCGTACTTGATGCTGCAATGTTTTGCTTGTCAAAATAGTCTTTGCAAGGGGGTGTTACAAGCACATAACAGTAGGGCTGCCGTGTGCTTGCTCTATATGTTATTTATTTGCATTACGTACAACACGAAAGCCAACGTCACTGCTTTTTCCGTAAACTTGATATAAATCAATAATTGTTACTGCATCAGCACTGGAATTCTTTAAATTATCTACATATCCTCGGTAATAAACTGTGCAGAAATTGGCAGAGTAAATCCATCCGCCTCCACGGAAAATTCTTTCTGTTGTTGAATATTTGTCATAGCACCATTCCCATACATTTCCGCTCATATCATATAAGCCTGCGTAATTTGGTTTCTTTGATTTTACTTCTGCTGTATTTGTAACTATATTTTTAAGATTTGACACTATACAAACTGCATAATCAATAAGCTCTTCTATATTGTTTGTTCCAGAATAATCATAATTCCATGATTCTATGTTTGGGTTTCCTCCACGTGCGGCATATTCCCATTCTGCCTTTGTAGGTAAGCGATAACCATTTGCAGATTTATTAACATAAGCTTTTTCCGCCTTGCCAAGCCCGGAAGCTACAGTTGATGTTTCTGCTTGTCTTACAGGTATATTATCGGTTTCGCTTATTAAATAAACGGGCTCTAACTTGTCCATTTCACTTGCGGCGTTGCACCAAACTATTGCGTCCCGCCAACTTAAAAAAGTTACTGGCATTAATGGAGTTCCATTGCTTTTGTCTCCATAGTTGCCTTGCCAGCCTTCATTTAATGTATATTTTTCTTCACCGCGTTCATCGCTTGTTGCCCATTCATAAACTTCGAGCCATTTTTTGTATGTTGTTTCTATTTCTGCAATATAGAAACTTTCTATTGTTACTGGTGTTTCGGATGCGTTATAGAATGGGCAGCCTTCTTTTCCTACGTTTTTTGATACTGTTCCGCCTTTTATATAGACAAAGCCGTTAGAATTATTTTCGTTGGAAGAAGTTTTTTCAGTGTTTTTGTTCTGACTATTTGATTCATTGTTAGAAGGTTCTTCAGAAGTAATTTGACTAAAATTGGTTTCTTCTTGATAATCTTTATAGTCTGAACCATTTGAACAAGAAACAGCTATGAACAATGCCAGTGCAATCCCCCCCCCATAACAGATAAAAAGTTTTTCTTCATAATAATTCTCCTAGATTTTATTTTATATTTCACTGCTGAACGGTTCGGCGTGAACACATTTCATGTTTTTTTCAAGTTGCTCTGTGGAACTTGCACCAACCAGCACGCTTGTTACACCTTTCTGGCTAAGAATCCAGGACAAAGCCATTTCTGCAAGAGTTTCATTGCGTTTGCCTGCCTGCTCATTCCATGCCTTTAGTTTTTTCAGAAGTTCTGGAGTCAAGTCCTTGCTTTTTAGAAAATGTTCCTTTGCCATTCTGCTGTCAGAAGGAATTCCGTTAAGGTAGCGGTCTGTAAGCAAGCCTTGCGCCAGTGGAGAAAATGAAATGAATCCAATTCCATGCTCGGCGCAGTAGTCAAGAATGCCTTCCTCTTGCGGAGAGCGGTCAAGAAGATTCAGTCTGCCCTGATAAATAAGAAGCGGAACATCCCGTTCGCGAAGATATTTGTCGGCGAATTTCAATGCTTCAAGCGGCCAGCGGCTTAAACCCAGATAAAGGGCTTTTCCTTGCTTTACAATATCCGCCATTGCCTGCAAAGTTTCTTCCAAAGGTGTGTCCGGATCGTAGCGGTGGCTGTAGAATAAGTCTACATATTCAAGATTCATGCGCTTTAAGCTTTGGTCAAGGCTTGCTGTAAGATACTTGCGCGAACCCCAGTTTCCGTAAGGCCCCTCCCACATATCATAGCCGGCTTTTGTTGAAATAAAAAGTTCATCGCGGTAAGGTCGAAAGTCGTCTTTTATGAGCCTGCCCATTGTTTCTTCTGCGCTGCCATAAGGAGGACCGTAGTTGTTTGCAAGGTCAAAATGATTTATTCCGTGGTCAAACGCAAAGTGTGTGATTTTCCGGCTGCGTTCATAAGAGTCGTTTCCGCCGAAGTTGTGCCAAAACCCTAGGCTTACTTTGGGCAAGAGAATTCCGCTTTTTCCGCATCGATTGTATAAAGCTTGGGAGTCATCATAGCGACGGGTGTCTGCTGTATAGATTCCTTTTAAGTCCATGCGCATCTCCTTTTATACATTATAATGAGTTGTTCTGGAATTTCCACTTTTTTGCAGATTTTATAAAAAAAAGCTGCCCTTTGAAGTTTTCTTCACTTGGACAGCTTGTATAAAATAAAAGATTTTAAGCTAGCTTAGCAGATTACAACAGAATTATCTGTGTGTGAGAATGGAGCAGGAATGTACTTGTCCGCCGCCCAGTCATTTTCCCAGTGCTTTCCGTCAAGAAGATAGCGGAACTGATATTCTTTTCCGGCTTCAAGAGGAATTTTTACAGAGAAAGAACCGTCTTTGCCTTTTTTCAACGGAGTTTCTGTGCTGCTCCAGCTGTTAAAGTCTCCTGCGATTGAAACTTTTTCTGCGCCGTGTGCTGCTTCCTGAGAAACAGAAAAAGTTACGTTACAAGTTTTCTTGTCTTTGGAATAAGACTTTTTCAGTGACATTTCATGTCTCCTTATTATAAAAACAATTTGATAAAAACAACAATTGCCGGATAGAAAATAACGCATATATATGCATTGTTTCCGCTCCTTTGCTATATTCATATATTATATAATATTTCAAATGTAATCAAGGGCATGAATAAAAACGTTCAAGGGAAAAATACTCCCTTAGAAGATTGTCTTTCTGAAAATGAAGTTGAGTGGTAACAATGTATCTCATAAAATATGACAGGAAAGCAGCAACGGTATTTAATAGACTTTTAGGCATCATAAAAGATTTCCACTCAAATTGCCATTTAAATACTGTACTAAATGCCTCCTTATTAGTGCGCTCATCAACACCCATTTAGTGCAGTAATTGCCTCATTGTTAGAGCACTAATCGGCACCTTATTACTGTAATTTTAGAAGCTAAAGCTAAAAAAAATTTCCCTTGCTTGTTTTTGTGCTTTTGATTATATTGTTTTGAACAAATTATCCGCTGATTTATCCAAATTGCAGGCGGAACAGTTTTCTTGTGGAACTGAAACTTGCTAAACAGGAGGCTCTAAAAATGAGCGCTGTCTTATCGAAAAATCATTATTTATTTACTTCGGAATCCGTGGGGGAAGGTCACCCGGACAAAGTTTGCGACCAGATTTCAGATGGAATTCTTGATGAATGTCTGCGTCAGGATCCAGAAAGCCATGTTGCCTGCGAAACTTTTGTATCCCAGGCTCTTATTCTTGTAGGCGGCGAACTTTCTACAAATGCTCACATTGATGTTCAGAAAGTTGCATACAATGTTGTTCAGAGAATCGGCTACACAAATCCAGACTACGGCTTGGACTGCAATTCCATGGCTGTTCTTAATATGATTCATTCCCAGTCGTCGGATATAAATCAGGGAGTTGTAGGAAAAGGCCTTGATGAATTCAAAGGTCAGCAGGGCGCGGGAGATCAGGGAATGATGTTCGGCTTTGCCTGCAAGGAAACGCCTGAGCTTATGCCCGCTCCTATTATGTTTGCCCACAAGCTTATGAGAAAATCCGCAGAGCTAAGAAAAAGCGGCGAAGTCAAATGGATGCGCCCGGATTCAAAAAGCCAGGTTACAATTGAATATGAAGGCCACCGTCCTGTAAGAATTGACACTGTTGTTATAAGCCAGCAGCACGATGCGGGAATCAGCTATGACGAAATAAAATCCACTGTAATGGAAAAAATAATAAAGCCAGTTCTTGAGCCTGCAGGGCTTTTGGATTCCAGCACAAAGTATTTTATAAATCCTACAGGCCAGTTTATAATCGGCGGCCCTGTTGGAGACACTGGTCTTACAGGCAGAAAAATAATTGTTGATACTTACGGCGGAATGGGACGGCACGGCGGCGGAGCTTTCAGCGGAAAAGATCCTAGCAAGGTTGACCGTTCTGGAGCATACATGGCGCGCTACATTGCCAAGAACATTGTTGCCGCGGATTTGGCGGAACGATGCGAAGTTCAGCTTGCTTATGCGATTGGAGTTCCGTTCCCTGTTTCTGTTCTAGTTGAAACTTTTGGAACTGGAATTCTTCCCGACTGCCAGATTGCGGATGCTGTAAAAAAAGTTTTCGACTGCACTCCAGCTGGAATAACAAAAACGTTCAACCTTAAGCGTCCTATTTATTCCAAGACAGCTTCTTATGGTCATTTTGGAAATTCAGAATTTCCGTGGGAACAGACAGACAAAGCCGCTCTCCTAAAGAAAGAGTTCTAACTTGAAACTTTTAACTCCGCAGCAGATTTCGCAAGTCTTTCTGCGCTTTCAAAAATTGAATCCGTCTCCAGAAACCGAGCTTGTTGCTCCGAACGCTTTTTGTCTTTTGGTGAGCGTGGTTCTTTCCGCGCAGACTACGGACAAAGCCGTGAACAAAGCAACCGAGCCGCTTTATAAAGTCGCCTATACGCCGGAACTTATGCTTGCTCTTGGTGAAGAAAAAATAAAAGGCTTTATAAAATCAATCGGGCTTTACAAGAATAAGGCAAAGCATGTTGTGGGCTTGAGCAAAATGCTTGTGGAAAAATTCAATTCGCAAGTTCCAGACAACAGGAAAGACTTGGAATCTTTACCGGGCGTGGGAAGAAAAACCGCGAACGTTATTCTGAATGTTGTCTACCACAAGCCCACAATGCCGGTGGACACTCATCTGCTTAGAATCTGTCCCAAGATTGGACTTGCCCAAGGCTCAACGCCACTTGAAGTTGAACTTTCCCTGCTTGAGCGCATTCCCTCCGAATTTATGATGCACGCCCATCACTGGCTTATCTTGCACGGCCGCTATATTTGCACAGCGCGAAATCCCAAGTGCGCGGAATGCCCGATAAACGACTTGTGTCTTCACAATGAAAACTTTACCAAGTAAGTCCGATTCCTGCTGTGTAAGTGCCGAACTTTTGTGTTTCCTCGTCTTTTACAGAAGTGTTTACGTTGCTGCTCCAGTTGTAACTGTACTCAAAGTTCAGCATGAATTTTCCAAGCTTAAAATCTATGCCGGTTCCGGTTTTAAATACAACGTGGTCGTCGGTGCGCGCGTAAATTGAAGCCTGACCGTAAGGACGCAAGTGAGTTCCAAGGTTCAAGTTTAATCCGAAGATTCCGCCGAAAGAATAGACAGGAACATTTTTGTTAAGCGAAGGCAAATCTATTCCGGCTGAAATTCCAGCAAAGATAAATTTCCCAAGTCCTAGCGTAAGGGTTCCGTACATATTGTCGAGCTTGTAAGAAGTGAAGTCCGTGCTTGAAAAATCGATGTTATCTGTGGAAGTTTCCGCGCTTACGTAAAATGCCCGCCTTCCTTTTTGTTCCCTGAATATTATGTCTTTTTTCTTTGCTTTTTCCGTGGAAGCGTTTTTGCTTTCGTCCTTGAGAAGTCTTTTTATGCGGGCGTTGTTTTTTTCAATCTGCTTTTCTGTCCTGAATTCCTTTTCTTCCGAGAATGTAAAAAAATACTTGCTTTTTGTTTCATCGATTGTGATTATTGCCCGCGGACGTTTTGAATTCTTGTAGATTTTTAGCGCGACCGGCTCAAATCTGTATTCGCTTGCTCCCTGCCAGTGCGTGAGTTTAAATGTAAGTTCCGCATAAAAAAATTTTTCTCCTGCGCGGATTCTGGTTTCGTAGTCGTTTATGTAATATTCGTAGTCGCGCCGCTGATATTCAGTCATTTCATGCTCTGGAACGTATTTTTTTTCCATTGCGTCTGAATACATTATGTCCACGCTGCGCTCATAGTTTATTTTTCCTCCGAAGAAAAGCCCATGAATTTCTGTGGGCCATTTTGTTTCAACAAGGCTGTATTCTCCTATGGAAAAATCCATCGCGCCGCTAAGCGAGTTTACTGTGTATTCGTCTCCTTCAAGAACCTGATAAAGAAGATTGAGCGCATCCATTTCCTCGTCAGAAAAAAATCCGTTTGGACTTGAACTTAGAATTCCGCTTTTGAATTCTTCAATTGCCGTAAGCCTGTCCTGCGCATCCTTTAATGTGGCGGAAAAAATCCTTGCGGAAAATATTAAAACTACGGCAAGTCCCAAAAGTCTTTTCATTTGTCCAAAACCTTGCGCCATTATAGTGCATTGTGCGTTTTTTTTCCTAGTGGAACTTTCGGCGGAATGTTAAATTTGCATAAATATGTAGGAATGGATTATATCCCTCAAGAATATTATATTCCGGACAAAAATAAAATTTTCCTGAGGCTATCTGTTATTTTGTTTTTACGAAATATATTCTGTTCAAAATGCGAAAAATTCGCTAGAATAATTATATGTGTGGAATTGTAGGATATATCGGCAATAAAAATGCTACACCGGTTTTGGTGAATGCGCTTAAGAAACTTGAGTATCGCGGATATGACAGCGCGGGAATCGCAGTGTTTAATGGCCAGGACATTTTGGTGCGCAAGGTGAAAGGCGCGCTAAAGGCTCTTGAAGAAAAAATCGCGAAGGAAACAATTGAGGGCTCTCTTGGAATCGGGCATACAAGATGGGCGACTCACGGCGAGCCTAGCGACATAAATGCACATCCGCATCTTAACGAAAGCGGAACAATTGCTGTTGTTCACAACGGAATCATTGAAAACTTTGCAAAGCTCAAGGCATGGCTTCAGAGTGAAGGCGTTGTGTTCAAGAGCGATACAGATACAGAAGTAATTGCTCATCTTATAAACTATTACTATGAAGATTCACTGGATATTTTTGAAGCTGTAAAGGCGACTATAAACCGCTTGGAAGGCAGCTATGCTCTTGGAGTTCTGTGCAAAGACTTTCCAGATAGAGTCATTGCCGCAAGAAAGGAATGTCCGCTTATCGTAGGACTTGGAAAGGATGAAAACTTCATTGCAAGCGATGTTCCTGCTGTTCTTGAGTACACCCGCGATGTCTGCTTCCTTGACCAGAAAGAAATCGCAGTGCTTTATAAAGACCATGTTGACCTTTTTGACGAGGACGGAAACCGCATAATAAAGCAGCCGTTCCATGTTGACTGGGATATTTCTTCCGCGGAAAAAGGCGGCTACGAGCATTTTATGCTAAAAGAAATCCACGAGCAGCCAAAAGTTCTTACAGACACAATGAGGCCGCGTCTTGTTTTTGAAGGCGGAGTTCCTGTTGACATAAAATTTGACGAGCTTTGCTTTGACGAAAAATGGAAGGAAGCCAAGCGCATTGTTATTGTAGCCTGCGGAACAGCGTATCATGCCGGAGTTGTGGCAAAGTATGTTTTTGAGCAGCTTGCGCGTGTTCCTGTTGTGGTCGATGTTGCAAGCGAATTCCGCTACAGAAATCCTATTCTATGCAAAGACGATATTTTTATTGTAATAAGCCAGTCCGGGGAAACCGCCGACACTTTGGCTGCGTTGCGTCTTGCCAAGCAGAACGGTGTTCACGTTACGGCGATTACAAACTGCGTGGGTTCAACTGTAAGCCGCGAAGCTGATGATGTTGTTTATACTTGGGCAGGCCCTGAAATTGCGGTTGCTTCAACCAAGGCGTACACAACTCAGCTTATGTGCCTTTGCATGCTTGCCTTGAAATCCGCATTTATAAAAGAAACGATTTCCGCTTCTGACTATAAAAAATATCTTTGCGAGTTGAATTCTATTCCAGAGAAAGTTCAGCAGATTCTTGAAGACAAGGCTTCTATCCAGAGATTTGTTTCCAAGAACTACAACAAGCAGAAGGTGTTTTTTATTGGCCGCCAGTATGACAGCGCGACAAGTCTTGAGTGCGCTCTTAAACTTAAGGAAGTAAGCTATATGCACAGCGAGGCTTTTGCGGCAGGCGAGCTTAAGCACGGACCGATTGCGCTTATAGACACGGACACTCTTGTTGTTGCGACTGCTACAGTTCCTGAGCTTTACGAAAAACTTGCAAGCAACATTATTGAAGTTAAGAGCCGCGGTGCTTCTACTTTTGTTATTACGCATGATGATTCCGGGGCGTTCAGTTCTTCCGCAGATGAAATTGTAAAGATTCCTTCTACGGAAAGTTTTTTTGAACCGATGCTTTCAATAATTCCGGCGCAGCTTTTTGCTTACTATTGTGCAGTTCACAGGGGGAATAACCCGGACAAGCCACGCAACCTTGCAAAGTCTGTTACTGTTGAATAAAAACTGTCATTATCGGGCTTGACCGATAAGCTGTATATAAGATTCCCATGTCGACGTTCGTTTTGAGGCAAACTGCATGGGAATCACAGTTAAAAATATGCATTAAAAACTTTTCATATAAACCGCCCTCTGTTAGCAACCTTTAAAGTCCTGAACAATATTTACTGCTGATTTTATTGTGCAGCTTGGAAGAATTTTTGCCGCAAGTGTGACGGCTCTATCTACTACAGCCTGAGAATCTGCCACGCCTTGCAATGTTATAGATGTTCCTTCGTCATCGATTATTGCACGCAGAAAATTTATATTCAGTTTGTATTCAAAGAGAAGCTTGTTTGTTAAGTCCTGGGCTTTGAGCATATTTTCAATGCGCTTTTTTCCTAAGGCTTCTTTTTCCGGGGCTGAAAAATATTTTACAAAGTTTACGATTTGCTTTACGACTTCCTCCGGTTCAAGAATTCCTGTGTTTATTGTGAGCATGTAGTGGCTTGCATCCTCGTTGTCTACGTTAAAGAAACTTTTGTGGAATCCTTTTCTGTTCGCCGCGCTTTCATTTATTCTTGCCATTGCCTGCTTCTCTGTCCAATTGAATTCCTTTTCAAGCCGTTTAGCTCTTACAGATTCTTTTGCTACGAAGCGCAGTGAAATCAAATTTGGAACATCTTCAAGAATTACAAATGAACCGCGCCCTATTAAAATGCAGTTTCCTTTGCTTGCCGCTTCCAGAATCGCATACTGCAAATAGTTCAGGTATTCATCACGTCCTTTTGCGAGGCTTGCGAAAAATCCTGGTTTTATTTCGTCATATTTTTGAAGCTTTTCTTTTGGAAATCCTAGCTCTACAATGCGGTCTTCTATCTGTTTGCGAGTTATAAATGTGTAGCCAAGTTTTTTTGCCACCGCCGCAGCTATTTCGTCTCCCAGTGCAGCCACCTGTCTTGAAATTGCGATGATTGCCATAATACGCCTCCTGTTTTAAATATTATTTTTGATAATTAAATTATAAATCCGTTTTTTGAAATTTGCAATTTTTATAATGTTATCTTTCTTGCTAAACTTTCAGAATAATTTTAGTATAAAAAGCATGGACGACAAAAAACTTATATGGCACGAAAAATTCCGCAGGGAGGTTTTTAAAACTCCTGTTTTTGCTGTTACTGAACGGATCAGCGTAAGTCCCGATGGAACTGAAGGTGTTTACATTGTGAACGAAGCTCCTGACTGGGTGATTGTAATTCCAGATGACGGTGAAAATTTTCTTATGGTAAGGCAATGGCGGCACGGAGAAAAATCTTTAAGCATTGAATTTCCAGGCGGCGTAATAGACAAGGGAGAGGTTCCGCTTGAGGCTGCGAAACGTGAGCTTTTGGAAGAAACCGGCGCAACCGCAAAAAAAATGACTTGTCTCGGCTCTATGAATCCTAATCCGGCTCTCTTTGCAAATCACGTCCATGTTTTTCTTGCTGAAGACTTGGAGTTTTCCGGTAAACAGAATCTGGATTCTGATGAATATGTAAACTACATGGAAATTTCAAAGTCCGAAGTGATAAAAAAAATGGGCAGCCACGAATATTGCCATGCGTTGATGGCTTCAGCAGCTGCCCTGTATTTAGCTAGGAATTTTTAGCGTTTCTGAAAAGGCTCGTAGTCTTTGTCCGGGCTGTAAACTCCGTCGCGGTATTCGCCAGAAATTGAAGGAATTTCCATTTTCATTCCCGGACGAATCAAGTTTGGATTCTTTGGATCTGGAAGGGAATTCTTGTTTGCTTCGTAAAGGTTTTCCCACAAATAAGGATTGTTGTAAACGTAAGGTCTTCCAGAGATGTTCCAGAAGCAGTCTTTATCTGACTCCCAAGGTTTTACAACATAGTATTTTGGAAGCGGTGTAACTTCTTTTATTTCTGCCAAAGCGTCAAGAACCTGCTTTGAATAGCTTGAAGCTGCATTCCATTCTTCTTTTGCAAATGCGTCTTCAGCCTGTGCAAGAGACTTTGATGCTGAATCATAAGCAATCGGGAAGTTTTCTTTTCCGTTGATGCTTTCAACATAGGCGAGCCTGTTTCTTGCAAGGTTGAGGTCTTTTTCTGCGCTTTCCTTTGAGAGCATGTGGCTTATGTAAGTGTCAGAAAGCTCTGCGTTTTCTTTTGCTTTTGCAGCGTATTCTTCAGCAAGAACATATTCTCCTGCGTCTAATGCTCTTTCTGCTTTCTGTGTGTATTCTTTTGCAAGTTTCTGGTATGTGTTGTTTGTGTAGCTGGCTGCAAAAACTGAAAGTCCCAGAACAGATGCGACTGTGCAAGCAAGTATTTTTTTCATTATTCAGCCTCCTGTGCAGCTTCTTCGATAGTTTCTTCGATTTCAACTTCTGAGTTTTCTGCTTTTGTAAAGTCGTCTGCTTCAAGAAGCTGTGTGTCTGCTTCCTCGATTCCTTCTACCGGCTCGTCTCCAAGAGGTTTTTCCTTGTCTGCCCACTGAGCATTTGTCTCACTTTCTGCAACACGTTTCTTTGCTTCTTCAATTGCTGCCTGGGCCTGTGCTCTTGCTTCGGAAACCTGTGCATAAAGAGATGAGAATCCTTCTTTAGCCTTTGTGTAGTTTGCAATCGCGCCTTCTGGATTTCCTGTAACGTAATTCTGATCGCCAGATTTGAAGTTTGCAACAAATTTATCGTAGTCAGCTTTTCTTGAAACAGAGCACTTTATGCTGTCCGCATTTCTCTTTGCTTTAAATGCTTCTGTGCGTTCAGCCTGTGCAAGCGATTTATAAGCTGCCTTAAGAACAAAAGTCATTTTTGCATCTGCGGAAACTGCTTTTTTATTCCAATCGCTTCCGTAGTCTTTTGAAGATGCAAGCTCACTGATAATGGAAGAGCCGTCGTTGTATACATTCTGCGCATAAGAAGCAAATCCGTTTTCATCAATTTTTGCTTTCTTTGCAACTGCGTCTGCATAAGCCTTTAAAGCCTGATAGCGTGCAAGGAGATCTTTTAGCCTTGCAGAAACATCTTCGCCTTGCTCCATTACTGCTTTTACAGAATTGTATTCTTCTTCTGCGGCGTTAAATGCGTCTGGAGCTGCGTTCTGCGCGCCGGCATTTATTGCGTCCTGCCTTGAAGACTCAATTTTGCTGAGTGTTGCTTCATTTGACTCTTCGGTGTCTTCGGAAATTTGCTGTTGGTCTTGAGATTCTTCTGCTGTGTTTTCAGAAACATTCTCTTCTTGAATCTCTGGCTCTTCTTTTGGCGATGAGCCGCACGAGATCAGTGCAAGCGACATGGCTGCGAATGCTGCCAATACAAGTTTACTTTTAATCATTTTTCCTCCATAAAGTAAAAAAAAGAAAAGCTTTGTCTGCCTTTTGAATTTCAGTTTTCATAAAAGCGATTTTGCTTACAATCAATATATAATACTAATTGCATTTCGGCAATAAACAGATTGCGTAAAAGGTGTAATACGTTTTGTTTTAGAATGGAATTTTATTGATGACAAAAAAGACAAACGGCATTAATATAAAAGCTAAAAAACGCCTGTAACTTTTTGTTTTGTGAGCGGTTGTTTCTATAAAAGTGAGGCGCATATTTTGTCGGAGGATTTTATGGCAATGTCTGAAGGTTTTACTCCGCCGGATATAAAGAAAAATATCGGTGTTCTTTCCACATCAAAGTCTGGCTGGAACCTTGAGTTGAATTTTGTATCTTGGGGAGATCGTCCTGCAAAGTACGACATACGTTCCTGGGATTCCGAGCATCAAAAAATGGGAAAAGGCGTAACATTCACAAAAGATGAGCTTTGCGCTTTAAAGAATCTTCTGAACGGAATGGAAGAACTTAATTAAATAGAGGAAAATATGAAAAAGAAAATTTTGTTTATAATGGTCGGAACAATGGCTGCGTTGTCGTTTGCGGCAAGAACTCCAAAGGTAAAGCAGGAAATTGAAATTGTAAAGCTTGGAAAATTCGATCCTGTTGAGCTTGGCTCTGGAACTTTCAGGCTAAGAAAAATTTTTGTTAATGAGCTTGAGGCAAAAGATTTTTCCGTTATGCTTTTCCCAAAGAACGGAACGGCAGGAATTGTCTATAAAAATATGCCGAACAAGGAGCGTCTTCTTTTGGACAAAGATGCGCGCAAAGCTGTTATCACTTCTTACAATGCTTATTTAAAGGATTTTGAAGAAAAAAAACTTGACCGTAATCAGAAAAAATACAAGGCGACTTATGAATATGCCCGTGCAAAAATTGAATGGGGACCTTTCCAGTATTCTTCTTATGCTGACCCTAAAATTTCCATGGGCTATGTTTTTGTCGGAAAGTCTCCTTATTTCTGCATAAAAATTCCTTCTACAAAGTCAAATCAAAGAAAGGGCGACACTCAAATTGAATACGGCGGAAATCTTTTGTACTTTACAAGGGCGCAGGCAAAGGACTTGGTCGATGCGATAGCTGAAGAGGAAATTCAGAGCGCAGTGCAGTCCCAGATGGTTGTTCTTCCTGCTGATGATGATTATGACAGCGGCGAATATGAAGAAACTGACTTGCCAGCGGAAGAAAACACTGATTACGAGGAAAACTAGGAAGTTAAAAGTTTTATACTCCATAAATAAATGGAAGCAGGCTGAAAACGTCTGCTTTTTTTATTCGGAACAGAAAAAAAATTAATAAATTTTATCTTTTTTTGAAATTTGCTATTGACAATATTTCTTCACAGTTATATATTCTATCTCACCCTTTGAAAACAAAGGAACAAAATAAAAAATATTAGGCAGCATGGCTGCTAGTTTATATCGCCGTTATTTGACAGTTTAAGGGAAGGAAAGAAGAAACGACAGAAAGAGCGTACA
>OBLI01000021.1_pt1 | contig 145238 bp, 104 predicted proteins | sample 1519701 | NCBI WGS metagenome assembly OBLI01 (sample SAMEA3663005, study PRJEB22513) | pig gut metagenome | biome: pig gut; feature: pig-associated habitat; material: faeces | place: France | collected 2012
CTCAAAGAGCTAAAAAATACTTCAGACCTCTTGCAAAATTCATAAGAATATCACCTGACAGTCGAGACCCTGCTACAGATACTTGTGGGCATGGTACCGCATGCAGGTCCACTCATTTCGGCGGCACCGGACAGTCAGGGTATCGCCACAGATATCTGTAGTGGCATATTGACTGTCAGGTGAATTGCACGAGAGGTCACGTGAAAGGTTTATACACTCAGTCCACAAGGTCTGTCAGCGGAGAGGCAGGTGGGCCATCAAAGGGAGTCAATGCGCAAATGCATAGATGCTTACCGGAAACGCCGATAATATGGACTTGTACTTGTCACAAGCATATCTGCTACAGATATCCTGGGCCATACCCTGCGGGCCAAGAACTATCTTTAGAGGCGGACTTGACTCACGAACAGCTACCAAGCATAGCCCAGTTTATCCATCGCAAGTCAAGAACGTCTCAATCCGGAACAAAACTGCGAGAATGCTCCGTACTTGGCGGTAGTGTTCCGACGGCGCAAAGTAAACTTGCTCAGCTCTGATTATCAAGCTTTTAAATAAATTAAATTTCCGCAACCGTTCCCGCAACCGTTCCCAATTTCCGCAACCGTTCCCAGAAAAAGGTCAGACTTTTTGAGCACAAAAAAACAGGGCTGGATACCTCGCTCGGTATTCAGCCCTTTCAGTAATTTGAAAAATCGGATGCCCCTGAACAACGCCACACATTTTCAAGGACAGCCGGTTTCAGGTCAGCTACTCCACCGGAATCTGAATCTCGGAAATCCATTTCTCGGGATCTTCCTGGTTCCAGGCACCGTCAATGTAGCTGAAACGCGGGTCCCCTGCAATGCGCATGCCGTTTGACTCAAGATAGCGGACGGCCTCCGTGAAAGATTCGGAGAAGCGGTCATATGGACCTACATGCTTCATGCACAATGCATTAGGTATAGCCGGTAGCCTTTTGAACCTGATAAAGCCAGTGTCGGGAAGCATTTCCTCGACCTGCTCGCAGTACTCAATGTCAATATTCTCCGTACGGTATTCCTTGTTGTGGTCAATGGTGAAGCAATAACCCGGCTCCGGGCATTTGCAGCCGGCCGCCGCCATTGCCGGACCTATCTTCATACAGCACAGCGGTCCAAGTGCATCATAATCTGGAATCACCTCGCGGTGACTAGCCACGATGATCTCAGGAAGTTCCTGAATGATAATTTTTTCCATACTCTTTGCCTTTTTGCGTGAATCCCTCCACTCGAGCAGTTTCGCAAGCCTCTCATTCAGCTCGGCAAGCAGTTTCTCCGTCGTCCTGATCTTCTCGTCAAGCAGTTCAATGCTGGGCGCCTGCGTCCGGTCATCAAGCAGATCCCTGATTTCCTCCAGCGAGAAGCCGAGCCTCTGCATCTGCCTTATCGACTGCATCCTCTGCATCTGGGCCAGACTGTAATAACGGTAGCCTGTCCATTCGTCCACCTCGTAAGGCATCAGAAGACCCTTGGTCTCATAATGTCTGAGCGTCTTTACAGTAACCTGCATCAACCGGGAGAATTCACCGATTTTCAACTTTGTCTTATACTTCATCGTACGATATTTTTTGAAGATTCCTTGGTAACCGCTGCAAAGATATACACTCCCCTCGGGTACGAGTCAAGAGTTTTCTGAAAAAAATGCAAGGATGTCAAGACGGTAATGAGGAGGAAATCCGGCCGGGGCAATGCCTACAAGGCCCGGCTGACATTGCCGTGAAAATACCTGCCTGAAAGACCGGAAGTTATGGCATTGATGGCAGGGATGGCCCCCTTCGCCGGGGATTTGCAGAACGGGCGGAAAATCACGTCCGCAAGAGGATCGAACCAGCGGCCCATCGCAATCATATTGCTGTTCACAATGCCGGGATCTGTCGCATTGACAATCAGATCGGGATGCCCGGCAGCCAGTTCACGGGTATAGCGGAGCAATGCCAGCTTGGCCTTGCCGTAAGTCCGGAGCTGGCCGAACCGCTTGGGATCAGGCTGAAAATCGGCATCGGAAAGATGTGAAAGAAAGGCAGTTACAGATATCGTGTTGACGACTACGCCCCGGAATCCAAGCCTTGGAAGAATGGCCTCGGTCAGTTCCTTCGGCCCGTAATAATTCACGGCGAATGTCCTTTCCCGGCCTTCGGGAGTCAGGGCATAGTCGCGGAAAATGGAGCCGGCATTGTTCAGCAGACCGGCTATTTCTAGCCCGCCGATACGGGAGACGAAGTCCCTGATGCTCGTGGACGAGGACAAGTCCAGCAACTCTATCCGCAGCCTGGCACCCGGCACTTCCCTGAGCACGGCATCGGCTGTACGGCGTCCGCGCTCGGGGTTGCGGCAGGCCAGGATGACAGCATAGCCCCTGGCGGCAAGGTCTTTTACCACCTCTCCGCCAACGCTTCCGCTCGCCCCGGTCACAATGAACCAGCCGGAGGGGACTATATTTTGTCCTTGAACTTGTCCCATATCTTTTGTTCCAATGGAGCCGGAAGGAACTTAATCATTGGCGGAAGATAATAGTTCATCAGCGACGGCTTCATCAGCCTGCGCCCTCTGAACATTCCCTTCAATGCCCTCCTGACAAGCCATTGAGGAGTATGAATCACACGTATTGCCACTCCGAACTTAAGCAGATCTTTCCTCAGCCCATAGAGAGGCGTGGCCACTGCAGCCGGGCATAAAGTGGTGACAGTCACACCGTAAGGCTTCATCTCGTAGGAAAGCGACTCGCCGAAACTGCGGAGATAGGCCTTCGTCGCCGAATAGACCTGGATACCGGGAGCAGGGATACGGGCAGCCATCGAGGCCACGAGCAGAATCCTTCCGCTTCCGCGCTGCTTCATCCTGTCCCCGAAAAGAACGCAGATTTTGGTAGGCGTGGTGACATGGAGCCCTATCATCACCTCAGCCTTGCCCATCAGCCCGGGCGTGAGCTCCTTGAAATAGAACATCCCGGCATTATTGATCAGCACGTCCGGAAGAACGGAGATGCTGTCACACCAGGCCAGCAGTTCCTCAGCCGCATTCGCCACTGCAAGATTCTGAAAATGAGGAATAACCTTGACCCCAAACTCCTCCGCGAGAGGGCCGCAGACATTGTCCAGCTGCTCCTGGATATTGCTGACAATGATGAGGTCATATCCCTTTGCCGCAAGCTGGCGGGAGAACTCGAGACCGATACCGGAACTTCCTCCGGTCACCAATGCTATCATAATTCAGCCTCCGCTTTTTCGATTTCCCTCCTGAGCGACTTCGGCATTTTCTCAACGCAATGATGGCAGCGCATCTCCAGGGTGTACATCCTGCCTATGCAGTAATTGGAATGCTTGCAGCCGCTGCAGGTGATTTCCCCGGAGCGGAGCTTGTTCACGAAATCAGTATCGTGGACAAGGGCCCTGGCCACCTGAAGCCCCTGGAAACCGGCATCCAGCACCTCCTCCATCTTTTCCCTGGAAATGAGGCCGCCGACATAGATGAGCGGCAGCTTGACCGCCTCGCGGAACTGCTTGGCATCATCGAGGAAATAGCCTTCCTTGAACGGAACCGTAGGGATAAGCAGCCTTCCGATAGTGTGCAGAGCCGCCTTGAGCCACCAGAACTTCTTCATATCCATATAGTAGGCAAGGGTCTTGAGCGGCATTGCCCCGCGCATCACCTCCATCGGAGCCTTGCTCACGAAGCCCGCAGAAAGCACAATGGCGTGGACCCCGAGACGTTCAAGTTCTTTAGCAACCTCCAGACACTCAGCCCTCTGCATTCCTCCCTTGAAGCCGTCATGCATATTCATCTTGACAATGACACCCATATCATCCCCCGCAGCCTTCATCACCTCGGTAATGACAAGGCGCATGAAACGCATCCTGTTATCAAGGGAGCCTCCGAACTCGTCCTTGCGGTGATTCGTGTATGGAGAGAGGAACTGGCTGATGAGGTATCCGTGTCCGCAATGAATCTCCACGCAGTCGAACCCGGCCTCCCGGGCCAGATTAACGGCATTGCCGAAGTCACTTACCAGTCCGTGTATCTCATTGACTTTCAAAGCCCTTACAAATGTAGGAGAATACATGTTGAAACCTCCGCTGGCACCCACCGGCAGAGATCCGCAGGTGGACCTGTGGGTCATATTGCCGCAATGTCCGAGCTGGATCGAGGCCTTGGCGCCCTCGGCGTGGATTGCATCCGTAATCCTCTTCAGCCCGGGAACAATCTCCTTGCGCATCCAGAGCTGGCCCTTGAAGGAAAGCCCGGACTTCGCCACGGCGGCATAAGCCAATGTCGTCATCCCGACGCCTCCCCTGGCCACGGCCACGTGATAGTCGTAAAGATCCTGGGAAGGACTGTTGTCATATGCCATGTTCTCAAACGCAGCCGAGCGGATCACCCTGTTGCGCAATGTCACCGGACCTATCTTTACCGGCGTGAAAATCTTAGATTCTATTGCCATATATCGTTAATTTTCAATCATTTACCAAATAAAAGGCAGCATTCTTTTCACCTTCTTCACATCCAGTTCGTCCGCAAATTCCACCTTGTATCTCTCGTAAATCCTCGCCGCCCTCGGAGCCAGATTGGCAAATGTCCATACTGCAAAAAGAACACCTGCCCAGGACCAGGTCAGCAATGCGAAACCGCACCACTCCACGAATTCCCCGAAATAATTGGCGCTGGTGACATATCTGTACAGGCCCTTCTTCGGGAGATAGTGCCTGGTGTCACCCGGCTTCCTGAGCCCTCTGATAATGGAGTCGGACTGGATGTTGATGAACATTCCTGAGAGGAAGACAATGGCGCCGGCGATGAACTGCGGGGTCTTCAGCCACTCCAACGTATAGTATTCAGGCTCAGATACATAGAATATCCATCCGCCCTGCATTCCTGCATTGAGGAGATTGAAGGCCACAGCCATCAGAATGATGGAGAGGGGCATTTTGCCATTGCCCCGGATCAATGCCGGGAAGATGAAGGACCTCTGGAAATAATGCAGTTCGAAAAGCAGGAAGAATGCCAGACGGGCAATGTCGCCCCGCCTTCCGGAAAACCACCAGAGGGCCAGCATTGCGAAGAAAACCGGGGACTCCATAAGAACCCAGCCGAGCCTGTTGTTCACAGCCGGTCCCCATTTCTTCGTATAGAACTTGCCATAGCCCGCATCAATGAAGAAGAGGACTATGAACACCGGCACGGCAGTTATCGCCATTGCCAGCAGAAAAATATCAAATCCGCTCATAACAGACCGCTAATTTACGAAATCTCCGTAAACTACGTGCTGCGAGCGGACTTATTGACAATAATTATGTCCTTATTTACCAATAAGGGCTATTTGCCGCTGACCTTCACCTTCTTATGTGACAGACGGCTCTTCTCCGCCCTGAAGCCCATGACGTGGCTTTCGATGGAAGCGTCGATATTGCTGGTAAGCTTGGACTCATCGTGACTTGACACGGCCTCGAGGAAATCGCAGACGAGGGCCATGTCTCCGCCGCCGTGACCTGAGCCACGGTACTCCGGAATATCGGCCAGCTTCTTGTCCCAGATGAGTTTACGGTCGCTGCGGAACTCATATACGGTGAATGTCGTGCCGTCTCCCTCAATGTAGCCGGTAGTTCCCATCACCCTGGTCCTGCGTCCGCCGTAAGGAGTGAAGGCCTCCATCGAGAATGAGGCGGTAGTCCCGTCCTCGAACACCATCTCGCTCACGAAATGGTCAGGCTGGTCGTTGTCGCAGTGATACACGCATCTTCCCCAGACATTGTCAGGGTCAGAAATCTTGGACATGATCTCCTGCTCGTCACGGGAATCCTTCAGGTCGAACACTCCGAGATGCTGCTTCCTCCTGACATATACGTCAATGGCGGAATAAGGGCAGGTCGCCTCGTGAGGACAGCCGTCAGTGCAGCGCAGAGGTGCTCCCTCCGGTGCATTCTCGGGCTTGAACCAGGTCAGGGAGCCGTCCGCCACAATGCTCCTGCAAGGCTTGCCCACGAACCAGCGGAGAATGTCCAGGTCGTGGCAGCTCTTGGCAAGGATGATCGGGGTGGTCTTCTTGGAGTCCCGCCAGTTGCCCCTCACGTATGAATGGGCCATGTGGCGGCACTCAATCGGCTCCATGTGCTGGATACTTATGAGCTTGCCTATCAGGCCGGTATGAATGGCCTCGTACATAGCCCTGAAATAAGGGCTGTATCTGAGGACGTGGCATACGGCCACGATGCCGCCATACTTGTGAGCCTGCGCGGCAATGTCGGTGCACTCCTTCTCGCTCTGGGCCACCGGCTTCTCGAGAAGCACGTCATAGCCCCACTCCAATGCCTTCATGCAAGGATGGTAATGGGTGTCGTCCGGGGTGGAGATGACGACTGCGTCGGCGAATTTCGGCACTGTGAAAACCTCGCTCCAGTCACCGAAACGATGTTCCTCAGGAATGTTGAAATTGTCTCCCATCGCATTCTTGCGGCTCTCGCGGATATCGGAAACGCCCACAATCTGCATGCATTCAGGATAAACCTTGGCATAATTGGCGTAGGTGCGTCCCCTGTTTCCCGCGCCGATGATTATTACCTTCACCGGGCCATTGACCGAGGCCCTGAGGCCCTTGACAGGGAAATCCACCTCCGGGTCAGTCATTGAAGGGTCCTCCATAGGGATACCCATTGCCTTGCCGGCGGCCTTGAGGTTCTGCTCTCCGCCGATTACCGCAGCCCCGGCTGTGATGAAGCCCAGGCTTCTGAGAAAATCTTTTCGATTCATGATAAATGGAATTAGTAGTTCAATTGGCTTATTCAACACAGCTGGTGAGGAAGACAGCCTTGCCGTCAGGAACGAAGGTTACCCCCTTCGACGATGCCGGGACAAGTACAGTCTCTCCCTTGTGGACAGGGACGCGGATTTCATTGCCATCCTCATTGTCGACAAGTTCTCCGCTGCCCTCAATGCAGATGACAACGAGGAATGAATCCAGTCCGGAAAGGTCCTTTACAAGTGGCTTGTCAATGTCTAACTGCGTGGTTGTAAAGTATTTGCAGCTTACAAGACGGTTTTCTTCATTGGCCTTCTCCTCGTATGCGGTCTTGTACTCCGGATATACTTTGTAGTCGATGGCATCCTTGGCGAGCTCCGTATGGAGTTCCCTCGGCTTGCCGTCAAGCCCGAGGCGGCCGTAGTCGTAAATCCTGTAGGTAATGTCCGATGTCTGCTGGATTTCAGCTATGAAGCAGCCTGTTCCGATGGCGTGGATGCGGCCTGCAGGCAGGAAGAACACGTCTCCCGGCTTCACCTTGAAATCGGTGAGGGCATCGGTGATGGTATTGTTCTCCACCATCGACACATATTCCTCCGGTGTGAGGTTCCTGTTGAGACCGGAAAGGAGATGGGCTCCCTCGTCGGCTCCCACGACATACCACATTTCGGTCTTGCCCTTGGAGTTGTGACGCTCCGCGGCCAGCCTGTCATCCGGGTGAACCTGGATGGAGAGATCGGACTTGGCATCGATGAACTTGATGAGCAGCGGGAAAACATTGCCGTTCTCGGCATAAACCTTTCCGCCCACGAGGGCTCCCTTGTACTCGTCAATGAGGTCAGTGATGGTCCTGCCGGCGAGTTCGCCTTCGGAAACTACTGATTCATTGCCTTTTACGCCGGAGAGCTCCCAGCTTTCGCCGATATTGTGCTGCTCTGTCTCAATGCCCTTGAAAGGGGCTATCTTTTCGCCGCCCCAGACTACCGTCTTGAGAATCGGCCTGAATTTCAATGGATATAAAGTCTTCATAATCAAGCATTTTTCTTGTCAAGCTGGCTGAGTGCGAAGGTATAGGCTCCAATGGAAATGGCCTTGCTGGCTCCAATCCTGGACTTCATCACACCAATACGTTTCTGAGGGTCGTAGGTCACGGTCCTGTCAGAGCCATAGACCTTTATCTCGCGCGCATCTCCGCTGGCGAACTGGGCGAACTCCTCCGGGTCGTCGAGATTGTAAACCTTGGACTGGACGCGGCCGATTACATCTCCCGACATTGTCCTGATGGTGCCTCTCATCGAATTAAGGATGCCCGGCATGATGTACTCGCTGTTGTTCATGATCCCTCCGCCGATGCAGATGATTCCGTCAATCAGGGTCGCAGCAGTGGCCATGGCGTCTCCGGCTGCCTCTCCGAGATCGTTGAAAGCCTTGATGGCGGCTCCCCTGTCACCTTCGCGCCTGCCGTGGCAGATATCGCTGATGTCCTTCGGGGTCAGGCCGTGGTCCATGTGGCCGCTGGCCTCGCCGTAAACCCTTGTGACGGCCCTTACTGCGACGCTGTCCTCGATTATGTATCCGGGAAGCTTCGGGTTCTGGAGGCAGAATGTCTCCACGCAGGAATTGTCTCCGCGGTTCAGGACTCCGTCAATGACTGCTCCGTAGCCGAAGCCGGTTCCGAAGGTGTAGCCGATGAGGTTGCGGTAGCGCTTCTTGCTGCCGGCCTCCGCAAGCCTGCGGTTCACGTCCGGAAGAGCTCCTCCGAGGGCCTCGCCGAATGCGTAGAGGTCACCGTCATTATTGATATATACAGGTATTCCGAACTTGTCCTCAAGGAATGGTCCGAGAGCTACCCCGTCACGGAATGAAGGGAAATTCGGGAGATATCCGCCAATGATGCCGTTAGGGTAATCGGCCGGGCCCGGGAATGCGAAACTTATGGCTACAGGCTTGTCTTCCAGAGAGTTGAGCACCGTGCTGAAACCCAATACCATCGTTTCGAGACAGAGGTCGAGATTGTTGGAATTGGAAGGGAGCGTGATCGGGTCCACGATGTACTCTCCCCCGCGCATTGCGCTGAACACCATATTTGTTCCGCCTGCGTCAAGCGTCAGGACAATTCTCGAGTCGTTTCTGAAATCAGTCATAATTATCTATGTTTAGTGTTATGAAATCAATACCAAAGAGTCTTTTCGGTTCCCATCCTGAACACGAGTTCGCCGCCCTTCACGATATCATTGAACTCTATGTAAGGGTAAGGATGGTTCTTCCCGTTCAATGTCACGGACTGGATGTAGCGGGCTTCGCCGCTGAGGCCCTCCGCCCTGATTTTCAGGGAGCCTCCCGGAACCTGCACCTCCGCGCCGGCGAATGAAGGCTTGCCGAACCAGAATCTTGCCCCGGCAGGCTCAACCTGATACATTCCCAGGCTTGAGAGGATATACCAGGCCGACATCTGGCCCACATCCTCATTGCCGGAAAGGCCGTTAGGGTCGTGGAAGTAAAGGGTCCTGAGCACCTCGTCAATCTTGTCCGCAGCCTTCCATGGCTGGCCGGCCATAGTATAGAAATAGATGATGTGGTGGCTCGGCTCATTGCCGTGGGCGTACTGCCCGATCAGTCCGGAAATGTCCGGAGAAGCCTCCGCTCCCTCGATCTCATTCTTCGCGGCGAAGAGGCTGTCGAGTCTCTCTGCAAGTTTTTCCTTTGAGCCATAGAGAGTTACGAGACCGTCAAAATCCTGCGGAACAAGCCAGGTGTACTGCCAGGCATTGCCCTCGCAATATACGTCGGCCCTGTGGTTGGAGCTGTACGGATTGAACGGCTCCACGAATGTGCCGTCGGAATTGCGGCCCCTTATGAACAATGTCTCAGGGTCGAAATAATTGCGGTAGGAATGGCTTCTCTCATTGAAATAGGCATAATCTTCCTCCTTGCCGAGACGGCGGGCGGCAGCAGCCATTGCCCCGTCTGCTATGGCATACTCCATATCGTAGGCCACGGACTCGTTGAAATCCCTGTCAGCCGGGATGAAGCCGCATTCCATACGGATGTCCTGTCCCCTGTCGGGACGCATCTCGGACTCCCTGAGGGCATTGTAGGCCAGTTCCTTGTCGAAGCCTTCGAAGTCCTTGACCAGGATGTCGGCCAATGCGATTACACCCGGGTTGCCGACCATGCAGTCGGTCTCATTGCCCCAGAGATGCCATACGGGCAGCTTGCCCTGCTCCTCGTGGATTTTCACCATTGTCCTGGCGATGTCCCTGATCTTTTCCGGATGGATCACTGTCATCAGAGGCATGGCAGCCCTGTAAGTATCCCACAATGAGAATGTTGTGTATGTCTTGAAGTCATTGTTCCGGTGAATGTCCCCGTCAGCTCCGCGGTAGTCCCCGTTGACGTCGCAGAACTCGGACGGCTGTATCATCGTGTGGTAGAGGGCGGTGTAGAAGATTGTCCTTTCGTCCACGTCACCGGTTTCGATGCGGATTTTGGAAAGTTCCCTGTTCCAGGCTGTTCTGGCAGCCTCCCTGGTCTTCTCGAAATCCCAACCCGGGAGTTCGGCGGCCATGTTGGCCTTCGCTCCGTCAATGTCGACCGGAGAGATGGCCACCTTGAGCATCACCTTCTCGCCTTCGGCAAGGTCAAAATTCACCCTGGCATATTGTCCTGCGTTCTCCACGCTTTCGAAAGGCTTGCTGAACTTGGCATAGAAGAATACTTTCTGGTTCCTGGCCCAGCCCCTGGAAAATCTCCAGCCCTTCAGGGCGTCATTGCCATCGGTCTCAATCCTGGTGTCCGTGGCCTTGTCCCAGCATCCACCATTCTCCAGATCGAACACGATGGCCGTGGAATCGGAGGCCGGGAATGTATATCTGTGGAATCCGACCCTGGAGGTGGCCGTCATCTCGGCCAAAATATCGTAGCGGAGCAGGGGAACGCTGTAGTAATCAGGCTCTGCAACCTCCCTGGACCTGTCTGCGTATGACCAGAGTCCTTCCCTGGAGTACTCCACGCTGCCCGTGACAGGCATCACGGTAATGTCGAAGAGGTCTCCGATTCCGGTCCCCTCAAGATGGGTGTGGGAGAATCCGATCACCGTGGAATCGCTGTCGTGGTAGCCGGAGCACCAGTCCCATTGCTGTGGAATGCTGGTCGGCCCGAGCTGGACAAGGCCGAAAGGAACGCTGGCGCCCACGAAAACGTGTCCGTGGCCGCCGCTTCCAATCTTCGTATCAACGTAACCGGCATAGTCCTCCGGAGACGAGCAGGAAAATGCCGTGGCGATAAGGACTGCCGATGCCGCAAATTTCAGTTTCATATCAGTTTAAGTGTTATGTGTATGTGTTACAATATGCTGGTCCGCTTCGTGAATTCAATGATCTCAGGGATATAGCCGAATGCGAGGCCCGTGACCGTGTCGGCGCATCCGTAATAGACGGCGATCCTGCCGGTCTCGGGGTCGTGGAGAGAGGCGCATGGGAAGGTCACGTTCGGGACGTCCCCTGCCAGTTCGTAAATCTCCCTCGGCGATATGAGATACTGTCCGCTTCTGGCAATCGGTTTCCACGGCTGGTCAAGGTCCAGGAGAGCGGAGCCGAATGCGTAGACATATCCGTTGCAGGAATTCAGCACTCCGTGAAACAGCAGCAGCCAGCCCTCGGATGTCTCGATCGGCACAGGTCCTGCACCAATCTTCATGCATTGCCAGGCGCTCTGCTCGAACGGGGCGGGAGCCATCACGTGGCGGTGGTGTCCCCAGTATTCCAGATCCGGGGACTCGGAGTAGAATATGTCTCCGAATGCCGTGTGGCCGGTGTCACTCGGACGGGAAAGAAGGGCGAACTTGCCGTTTATCTTCCTCGGGAAGAGGACTCCGTTCCTGTTGTAAGGCAGGAAGGCATTCTCAAGCTGGTGGAATGTCCTGAAGTCGTCCGTCCAGGCAAGGCCGATTGTCGGACCGTGATAGCCGTTGCACCAGGTCACGTAGTACCTTCCGTCAATCTCGGCCACTCTCGGGTCATATCCGTAGACCCACTCGCCGATTTCCGGGTCAGCGCCCTCGAAACGGATGGTCTCGGGATTGATGTCCCAATTCAGTCCGTCTTTCGAGAAGCCGGCGTGCAGGGCCATCCTGCGGTTCTTGTCGTCACATCTGAAAACTCCGGCGTAGCCCCCTTTGAAAGGGACCACGGCGGAGTTGAATATGCTGTTTGAATCAGGAAGAAGGTCTCGTCTTATGACAGGATTGGCTGAATATCTCCAGAGTACGTCGGAGCACCCTTCAGGCCTGTCCTGCCAAGGCATATCCGGAAGACTCCTTCCTGCTATTCTGAGCTTTGTCATTGTCTTGATCCGTTATCAGATGAGAGGCTCTGCCTCCATTGCCGCAGGCTGCGGAATGCCCATAAGCTTGAGGATGGTAGGGGCCACATTGCAGAGGGCGCCATCCTTTACTTCCTTCACGTCGTAGCCGGCATTGATCACGATGAACTGGACGAGGTTGAGGGAGTGTGCGGTGTTAGGGCTGCCGTCAGGATTCACGGCGTTGTCGGCATTGCCGTGATCAGCGGTGAGAAGGATGGCGTATCCGTGTTCGATGGCGGCGTTGACAACCTTCTCCACGCAGCCGTCAATGCATTTAACCGCCTTGCAGATGGCGTCATATACGCCTGTGTGGCCGACCATGTCACCGTTTGCGAAGTTCAGGATGATGAGGTCCTCCTTCTCTGTATTGATGGCCTCGACAAGTTTCTCTGTCACTTCCGGTGCGCTCATCTCAGGCTGGAGGTCGTATGTGGCAACTTTCGGAGAGTTCACCAGAATCCTGTCCTCGTTCTCGAACGGGGTCTCGCGTCCGCCGTTGAAGAAGAATGTCACGTGTGCGTATTTCTCGGTCTCGGCAATGCGGAGCTGACGCTTTCCGGCCTTGGAAACCACCTCGCCGAGGGTGTCCTTCACGAGTTCCTTGTCGAAGAGGATGTGGAGTCCGGTAAATGATGCGTCGTACGGGGTCATGCAGCAGTAGTAGAGGTTCGGGATGACCTTCATTCCGAAATCAGGCATGTCGTTCTGGGTGAGAACGGCGGTGATTTCGCGTGCGCGGTCGTTGCGGAAGTTCATGAAGATGACCGCATCGCCCTCCTCAATCTTTGCCAGTGGCTGGCCATCGGCACCCGTGATGACGATAGGCTTGATGAATTCGTCGGTCACATCGGCATCGTAGGAAGCCTTGATGCCCTCGGCTGCAGATGTGAATGCGGCACCCTCACCCTTCACGAGAAGGTTGTAGGCCTGCTGTATGCGCTCCCATCTCTTGTCCCTGTCCATCGCATAGAAGCGTCCGCAGACAGAGGCTACCTTTCCGGTACTTGCAGCCATGTGCTGCTCGAGCTCGGCCACGAAGCCTGCGCCACTGTGCGGGTCGGTGTCACGGCCGTCCATGAAGCAGTGTACATATACATCCTCGAGGCCGTATTCCTTGGCCACATTGAGGAACTCGAAATAATGCTCGAGGGAGCTGTGGACTCCGCCGCGGGAGCAGAGTCCGAGAAGGTGGAGCTTCTTTCCGCTCTGCTTTACATAATCATATACGCCCTTGACCTCGGCCCTGTCCAGAAGCTTGTGCTCGCGGCAGGCCTTGTTGATCTTCATAAGGTCCTGATATACAACTCTTCCGGCACCGAGATTCATGTGACCGACCTCAGAGTTTCCCATCTGTCCGTCAGGAAGTCCGACATATTCTCCGCAAGCCTGGAGATGGCTCATCGGATATTTGGCGCGAAGTGTGTCAATGAATGGTGCGCCCTGGGTGTAGATGGCATTGGAGTGGTCGTGCTTGCCCTCTCCCCAGCCATCGAGAATCATAAGAAGAACTTTTCTGTCCATATTAAAATGCTTTTGTTATTTTATTCTTACATTTGCATTGCAATCAAAAAATATGCTTTTGCTTTGCAAAGATACTATTTTTTCAGTGCATAGCGGATATATTATAACTGCGAATTTCGCATCAACATTCAAATTGACAATGGCAGACAAAAGAAGACGCAAAGGAGGCGACCGCGGACAGGGGCATTCCAATACCAAACGTTCGAGCGGCAATATTTTCAGAAAGAGCAGAAAAGAGAACCGCAACAAGGAGATAGCAGAAGTCATCGGCATCGTGCAGATGATGAGGGACAAGAATATTTTCGTGAAGGTGGAGGAAGGAGACGATGTCTTCGTGAGGATGGACAAGGCCAGGGGTGCCCTGAACGGGGACAAGGTCCGGGTGTCCGTGACGAAGGAGAAGACGGAGACCAAGAGGTGCGAGGGCATTGTCAAAGAGATACTGGAGCGGTCTCCGAGGCCATTCGTCGGAGTTCTCCAGATTGTGGGAGGACAGGCCTGGGTGCTGATGCAGAGCAGGACAATGCCATACGACATCCGCATTGACGTGGCTGACCCGAAGGGAAAAATTTACGTGAAGCGCAAGGGCTCCTATCCGGAGACCGGCTTCCTCAGGCAGGCCGGCGGCAAGGAATACACCGTGGCCGGGCTCTTCGAGACCGTGGACGGGGAAAGCCGGGAGATGGGCGTCCGTACCGGAATGAAGGTGGCCGCCGTGGTGGACAGCTGGGAGAAAGGCGAAACGGAGCCGGCAGGACATATCGTGGATGTGCTCGGAGCGCCGGGAGAGAATGATACCGAGATGCATGCGATCCTCGCCGAATACGCATTGCCTTACAGATTCGCCCCGGAGGTGGAGAATGCGGCCGATGAGATCTCGGAGAAGATTGCCGCGAAGGATCTGAAGGGCAGGAAGGACTTCAGAGATATATTGACTTTCACCATTGACCCGGAGGATGCGAAGGATTTCGACGACGCTCTTTCCTTCAGGACCCTGGACAACGGGAATTACGAGGTTGGCGTGCATATCGCCGACGTATCTTATTATGTGACACCTGGTTCTGTAGTGGACAACGAGGCCCGTTCCCGCGGCACATCGGTGTATCTGGTGGACCGCACGGTGCCGATGCTGCCGGAAAAACTTTCGAACAAGCTCTGCTCCCTGCGTCCGAATGAAGACAAGCTGACATTCTCGGCCGTGTTCGAGATAACGCCTCTCGGCAAGGTGGCCGGGCAGTGGTTCGGAAGGACAGTGATCAGGTCCGACTACCGCTTCGCCTACGAGACTGCGCAGCAGATCATTGACAATGGTGAAAAATCCCTTGAGATGGAGCTCAGGGGCGGTACGGACGGCATCAATGCGGCCGTCAAGGACCCTGTGCTGGAGGCTTCCCCGGAGGCTGCGGAGCGTCGGGCCAAGGCGGAAGGACGCAGCGAGGCGGCTATCGGCGAGGGAGCATTGGAAGGCTGCATTATCCCGCGTGAGCTGAAGGAGGCAATATTGAAACTGCACGACATCGCCACAAGGCTGCGCAAGAAGAGGTTCGCATCCGGGGCCATCAGCTTCGAAAGACCGGAAATGAAGGTGGAAGTGGATGAGAAGGGCCGTCCGGTACGCGTATATCAGAAGATTTCCAAGGAGGCCAACTGGCTCATCGAGGAGTTCATGCTTCTGGCCAACAGGTCAGTGGCCGAGTTCATAGCCACCTGCGGCAAGATGGACGGGGTGGCAAAGAAGAAGGCGAAGACCTTCGTTTACCGTATCCACGATGAGCCTAACGGGGAGAAAATCCAGGGTCTGAGGGATTTCGCAGGCAATTTCGGATACAAGATGGAAGGCGGTGCCGAGGGCCGTGGCCTGGCAAAGGCACTGAATTCTCTCCTGTCCGACGCAAAGGACAAGCCTGAGTTCAATGCCATCGAAATGCTGGCCCTGAGGTCAATGGCCAAGGCCTGCTACAGCACCGACAACATTGGCCATTACGGCCTGGCATTCAAGTTCTACACTCATTTCACCTCCCCTATCAGGCGCTACCCTGACACTATGGTGCACCGCCTTCTGGCAATGTATCTGGACGGGGCCGACTCCCAGAGCAAGGATTACTATGAGGAGCAATGCCAATATGCCTCCGCCCGCGAGGTGGTGGCTGCGGAGGCCGAAAGGTCCAGCATCAAGTACAAGCTGGTGGAGTTCATGCAGGACAAGGTCGGCGGCGAGTTCGAGGGCAACATTTCCGGCCTGACCGAGTGGGGCATGTACGTGGAAATCGACCCGACGAAGATCGAGGGAATGGTGGCCCTGCGCGATATCAAGTCCGACTTCTTCGAGTTCGACCAGGAGAAATACCGCATTGTCGGCCGCCGCACCGGTGTCATCTACAATCTGGGCGACCGTGTGAAAATCCGCGTGAAGTCCGCCGACATCGAGCAGAAACTGCTTGACTATGAACTTGTCGAGACCGGGTTCGAGGAGCGTGCCGAAAAAGGCGCTGCGGATGATTCCGCCCCTTCCAAGGGCAATAAGGCTGCCCGCAAGGCCAAGGTCAAGGCGGCCATCAGGCTTTCCAAGCAGAGGGCGGAGAGAAAGAAGAAATAGGGCTTGCCGCAGAATAATCCGCGTGCGGATCAGCCCTGCAGCTCCTTCCCGTAAATCCGGCGACGGCGATGCTGGCGTGGGCTGAAGCCGCTCCAGAGGTTCTGGACGGCGAAATTGGTCTCCAGTTCGGGATTGGTTTCCAGGTATTTGAAGCCGGCGGCGGCAATGCGGTCGAACAGGTCGGCTATCAGCATTGCGGGTACGCCCTTGGACTGGTAGGCGGGATCGACCGCTATCAGGAGCATGTCGATGGTGTCGGTCTTGCAGAAGATCAGGGAGCGGAGCATGTGCCACCAGCCGAATGGAAAATATCGGCCTCCGGCTTTCTGGAAGGCCCGGCTCAATGAAGGGCACATCACGCCGAAAGCAATCAGGTTCTCATCGCAATCCACGATGAAGGATACGAAATCCAGATTCAGCAAGGAAAGATATTGCTCCACATATTGGTCAATCTGGCGACCGGACAGGGCCGAATAGCCATAAAGTACGCAGTATGTGCGGTTTACAAGGTCGAACAGTTTCCGCCCGATATCCTTGCGGCGAATTTCCTTCCTGGAATAGCGCACACAGCGGAGACCATTCCTCTCCGCCACGATATCCGTAAAACGGCGATATTTCCCATCCAGGCCGTCCGGCATCGGAATGCGCCGCTCAATCCAGTCTATTTTCTTCGCATATCCGTGACGCTCAAGATGTTCCTTGTAGTAGGGGTGGTTGTAGAAAGTGATGAATGTGCCCAGTTCGTCAAAACCCTCCACCAGCATTCCCTCGGTGTCGAAATCGGTGAATCCCAGCGGGCCTTCAATCTCGGTCATTCCCCTTTCAAGACCCCATTTCTCCACGGTTCCCAGCAATGCGGCCGAAACCTCCTCGTCATCCTCGAAGTCAATCCAGCCGAAACGCACCCTCTTCTGGCTCCAGGTTTCGTTGGCCTTCGGATTCAGGATTGCGGCCACCCTGCCGACCAGTCTTCCGTCCTTGTAGGCAAGGAAGAAATCGGCTTCGGCGAAATCGAAGGCGGCATTGGATTTCCTGTCGAAGACTTTGCAGTCATCGGCGACAAGAGTCGGAACATAATATGGATTTCCCTTGTACAGCTTGTTAGGATACTCCGCAAATTTCTTCAAGTCTGCTTTCGACTCTGCTTTCTTGATTTGAACAGACATAGGTTTCAGGTAAAGTTGGTACACGTCAATTCGGGAATCGTCTGGCATTCCCCGGCGACAAATATAAGACATTTTGAACAAAAATAGCACACTTTTGACATAAGTAATTCTCAAATGATAACCCGACCGGGATAATATGTGAATTGCGGACAACAGGACCGCCGCTGCATTTGAGAATTCGGGGCAAAGACATTATCTTTGTTATTTGAAACGACAGCCCGATTGTCGGCATAAAAGAACGCACCAAAGCCTGGAGGAAATACAATGTCTTTCGTACATCTTCACGTACATACCCAATACTCGATTCTGGACGGATTCTCGTCCATTGACAAACTGTTCAAGAAGGCCGAGGCACTGGGGATGCCGGCATTGGCGATCACCGACCACGGCAACATGTACGGCGTAAAGGAGTTCTTCAAGTTCGCCGGCAAACATCCTTCAGTGAAGCCTATAATCGGCTGTGAGATATATGTTTCCAAGTTCGACCACAAACTCAAGGACAAGGCTCACGGAGGATATTACCACCTCATTCTCCTCGCCAAGAACTATGACGGATACAAGAATCTTATGAAGATAGTATCCACTGCGCATATCGAGGGAATGTACTACAGGCCGAGGGTCTCGCACGAAGTCATTGAAAAATATCACGAGAATCTGATCTGCTCCTCCGCCTGCATGGCCGGAGAGATTCCGAGAATGATTCTCGCAGGCGACATGGAAGGGGCGGACAAGGCCATAGAGTGGCACAAGAGGGTGTTCAAGGATGACTACTACCTCGAGGTAATGCTCCACAAGACCGAGATTCCCGGCCAGTCGCTGGAGGTCTATGAAAAGGAGAAGGAGTACGACGAGGTCATCTTCGACCTGGCCGAAAAGCACGGGGTCAAGGTAATCGCCACCAATGACGTGCATTTCGTGGACAAGGAGGACGGACCGGCGCACGACAGGCTTATCTGTCTGACTACCAACGAGTACATCGACAGCCCTGACAGACTCCGCTACACCCAGCAGGAGTATCTCAAGAGCGAGGAGGAGATGGCCGCCCTCTTCCCGGATCATCCGGAGGTCATCTCCAATACATTGGAAATCAATGATAAAATAGAAAAATACAGCATTGACAGAGGTCACGTCCTGCCCAAGTTCGACATTGACCCCGACTTCCTCGCAGACATCGACGCCCAGCTGGAGAAATACAAGGATGTCATCGACTGCGGCCGCACCGACAAGAACGGCAACGAGAGAGGCGAGGAATTCTGCCGCTCGGTGGCCTATCTCTGCCATCTGACATACGAGGGAGCGCATTGGCGTTACGGGCCCGAGCTCACTGCCGAGCAGGCCGAGCGCATTGACTTCGAGCTCAAGACCATCTGCAGGATGGGTTTCCCGGACTACTTCCTCATCGTGTCCGACTATATCGCGGCATCCCGCGCGGAAGGATATATGGTCGGACCCGGACGTGGTTCCGCAGCCGGTTCCGTTGTGGCTTACTGCCTGAAAATCACCAATCTGGACCCAATAAAGTACCAGCTCCTTTTCGAGCGTTTCCTGAACCCGGACCGAATCAGCATGCCTGATATCGACGTGGATTTCGAGAATCTCCCGGCGGCGCACGAATATGTGGAGAAGAAATATTCTGCCGACCACGTCTCCAGGGTCATCACCTTCGGTACAATGGCGGCGAAGAGCGCCATCAAGGACGTGGCCAGAATCAGCCGCCTCAGCATCGAGGAGAGCACCAGGCTCACTAAAATGGTGCCTGACCGCCTCAGCGAGATGAAGGAGAAGACCTATCCTTTCAACCCTAAGCTGGACGAGCTGAAGCCTGGTTTCAAGGCATTTGAGGAAGAGGTGGAAGTACCTGATCCTGACAATGAAGGACAGACCGTCAAGGTCAGGAAATGGTTCCAGAAGGGCAAGGAGGAAGTGGATGTCAAAATCACCCTGTCCAACTGCTACCGTCTAGTTCCGGAATTCATCAACGAACTCGAGAACGGCACAGAGCAGGTGAAGGAAGTCCTGCACTACGCCCTCCAGCTCGAGGGCAGCATCCGCCAGGTGGGAGTGCACGCCTGCGCCACCATCATCGGCCGCGGAAACCTCACCGACTACATCCCGATCTGCCTCTCCGTGGACAAGGAAACCGGCCAGAACGTCTGGACATCCCAGTATGACGGCCATTATATCGAGGACGTGGGAATGCTGAAGATGGACTTCCTCGGCCTCAACACCCTCACCATCATACACCAATGCCTGGACCTCATAAAGAAGAGAACCGGAGAAGTCATTGACATTGAGGCGATTGACATTGCCGACAAACCGACATACGAGCTCTACGGAAGGGGCGACACCATCAGCGTGTTCCAGTTCGAGTCCCCGGGAATGATGAACTGGCTCCAGAAACTGCATCCGGAGAGATTCGAGGACCTCATTGCGATGAACGCCCTCTACCGTCCGGGCCCGATGGACTACATCCCGTCGTTCGTGGCCAGGAAACTCGGCCAGGAGCCGATCGAGTACGACCTTCCGGACATGGAGGAGTATCTCAATGACACTTACGGAGTTACGGTGTATCAGGAGCAGGTCATGCTTCTTTCACAGAAACTCGCCGGATTCACCAAGGGTGAGGCCGACAAGCTCCGCAAGGCAATGGGAAAGAAGATGATCGATGTCCTCAACTCCCTGAAGGACAAGTTCATGCAGGGAGGTATCGCACACGGGCATCCGGAGAAGGTTCTCGACAAGATATGGAAAGACTGGGAGAAGTTCGCCCAGTACGCCTTCAACAAGTCCCACGCCACCTGCTACGCCTGGGTGAGCTACCAGACCGGCTGGCTGAAATGCCATTATCCTTCGGAGTTCCAGGCCGCCAACCTGAGCTGCAATCTCTCCAAGATGGATGAGATCAAGAAGATCATGGCGGACTGCAAACGTCACAAAATCAGGGTGTTGAACCCTGATGTCAATGAGAGCGACGCCAACTTCACCGTCAATAAGAAAGGCGACATCCATTTCGGAATGGGAGGAATGAAGGGCTTCGGAGCCAACATCGTGGATGCCATCATCAAGGAAAGGGAGGCCAACGGACTGTTCAAGGACATTTACGACTTCTGCGAGAGGATGTCCGGCACGGTGAACCGCAAGGCGATGGAATCATTGGTCTATGCGGGAGCCTTCGACTCATTCGGCATTGCCAGAAGCAGCTATTTCCAGCCTGGCAAGAGCGGGGCGCAGTTCATTGACGAGCTGATGGACTATGCCGCCATAACGAAGAAGAATGCGGAGGACGACGCAGCCTCGCTTTTCGGCGAAGTGGAAGAGCTGAAGGCAGAGAAGCCGGAGCCGCCTGTAGTCACTGGAGAAATTGATAATCTGGAACTTCTGAAGAAGGAGAAGGATATCGTGGGAATGTATCTCTCGGAGCACCCTCTGAAGAAATACGAGTTCGAGATCGAGAACTTCACGACCTGCCCGCTGACGGAACTGGACGCCCTGATTGCAAAATGCGACGAGGAGCGCAAGCCGCAGAAGGCTAATGTCGCCGGTCTCATAACAAGTTATGAGACAAAGACTTCCAGGAGCGGAAAGCCTTATGCCAGGGTCAATGTCGAGGATTTCAGCGGGACCTACGAGCTCTCGCTCTACGGCAAGGACTACGAGACCTACATGTCCTATCTCAATGACCATACGGCCATCTATATCGAGGGTGAAATCAAGGAGAGCTACTATGTCAAGCCGGAGGAGAAGGAGAAGGCGGCCACAGTGCCTTACAAATTCAGGCTCAAGAACATAAGCCTGCTGGGAAACATTGCCGAAAGGATGGTTGCCGGCTTCGTCATCGAGATCAGCACCACAATGCTGAATCCGGATTTCCGCGAGAGCCTGAAGAACGCCATCAAGGGCAGCAAGGGCAACATCCCTCTCTCCATCTTCCTGGTCGACCCGAAGACAAAGTATCAGATCGAGTTCCTGTCCAAGAAATTCCAGGTCGCAGTGACCTCGGACTTCCTGGCCGATGTCAAAAACCTTGGAGTAAGGTACAAGATATTGCCCAAGAGATAGTTATCCCTGACGGTACTCCTTCGGGGTCTTCCCGTAAATCCTGGTGAACTCCCGGTAGAAATAGGATTTGTTCGAGATGCCGACACCGTACATCACCTCCTGCACAGTCATGTCGGAATTCTTCAGAAGACGGGCGGCGGACTCGAAGCGGTACTGTTTCATGAACTCGCTTGGGGTCTGGCCGGTAATCTTCTTGAACCGCCTGTAGAAATTCCTGGAACTCAGGCCCATAAGGTCTGCAAGACGCTCCAGGTTGAAGTTCTCCTCGGTCAGGTTCTCCTTCATTGAGAGAATGGCCTTCTCCACGAATTCCTTGTCCGGATTGTGCATCACCTTGCTGTTGACAATGGTCCTGGCACTCTCCGGCGCATCGTACCAGTCCTTGAGCATCTTCCTGTTCGAAAGCAGGCGTTCCGCCGTGGCCTTCACCACGGACACCGAGAACGGCTTGGTGAAATATGCGTCAGCACCGGAGTCCATTCCCTCTATCTGGTCCTGTTCCGCAACCCTGGCCGAACATACGATGACCGGTATGCTTCTGCGGTACTTGTCCGCGCGGAGATTTCTCACAAGCTCGAATCCGTCATCCTTGCCGCCCATGACCACGTCAGTGATGATGATATCCGGCACGGACTTGTCCAGTATGGCCTCAGCTTCCTCCAGTCCGGAAGCCTCGAGGACACGGAATGAGTCGGAAAATGCATTGGACAGAAGCCAGCGGATGTCCTTGTTGTCATCCACTATCAGGACTGCCGGAAGTGTCCCGTAAGGAGCATTCTCGCCGGAAGGCGGTTCCGGCTTTTCCGGTTCAGTCTCCGGAGATTCGGCGACATTCCCGTCCAGATGAGGAAGAATCACCCTGAACTCAGTCCAGCTGCCCAGGCTGGAAGATACGCTGATTTCTCCTCCAAGGCTTGCTGCCAATGACTTGCAGATGAATAGTCCCAGTCCGTGCCTGGTGGTGCCGGCGTACATGTTGGTGGACATCTCGTCCAGGATCTTGTACCTGTCGAAAATCACGGCCATCTGCTCCTCTGTCAAGCCCTCGCCGGAATTGCGGACCCTGAGTTCGAGCCCCGCCTCCGTAACATCCGCAGCTACAGTCACATAGCCGCCGTACGGGGTATATTTCAGAGCATTGGAAACCAGATTGAAGATGATTTTCTTGAAGCAGGAGCGGTCAGTATTCCACTCCAGTACATCATTGACAGAGGCGGAAAGGGAAATCCTGCAGCCTGTGGCCATCTCGTCGAAGGAATGCATATGCTCCCGGATTTCTGCGGCCACGTCGGTTTTCATTATCCTGAGCTTACCGAAACCCTCGCCTTCAATCATCCTGAAATTGAGAATTTCCTCTACGAGTTCCCTCAGACCGGTCACATTCGACTCCAGCAGGCCGATATGCTTGCTGAATGACGGGTCGCCGCCCAGCGAGTCCTTCAGATGCTCAGTGATGCCGTTGATGAGGGTCAGCGGGGTGCAGAGTTCGTGGGAAATATTGACGAAGAAGTCCATCCTGGCCTGGTCCAGCTGCTTGATATGGGCCTCTTCCGCCTCAGCAAGGGCTTCCTGCTGCTTGCGCTTGTAATGCCTCCGGGTAGATACAATTCCGCAGAATGCCACCGACATTGCGGCAATGAAATAGCATAACAGGGCTGTCGCCGAGGAATACCATGGCGGAAGCACCCTGAACTCCAGTTCCGCCTCTCCAACGGCCTCGTCCGAGGCGCTGCCCCTGTATCTTACCTTCAACGCATGACGGCCTGCCGGAAGGGCCGGAAATGAGACGCTGCCGGATTTCTGAAGCTCAGTCCATTCTCCGCCCGAATCCTCATCCAGACAGTAGGAATACTCGAAATTCTCCCCGTTCAGATAGTCGATGGCGACGAAATTGACCGTGAATTTCTGAATATTGCTCCGGATACGTATGTCATCCTCCACACCGGGATTGTATATTTTCACTCCGTCGGAAAACGATATCGACTCGAAAATGATGTCGGGACGCCATCCGGTCTGCTGACGGAAGAGGGAATCCACCCAGACAACTCCGTTCACACCGCCGAAGAAAAGCCTTCCGGTGCTGGTGCAATGCCAGTAGGAATCATCACTGAATTCACTGACTGACAGTTCATTAGATGTATAATTATGGAATACGGACGTCTTCGGGTTGAACTGTATCAGACCTTTGTTGGAACTCAGCCATACATTGCCTTCGCCATCGGTCAGCACTCCGTGGACCATATCATTGGCAAGTCCGTCATTCCTGTTGTACCTGACCACGCTGCCGTCCCGGCGGATCCTGATAAGACCCGAACTCGAACCGCAGTAAATGTCCCCGCCGCCGGTGCTGAGCGAAAGAATGTCGCCTAGGGCGCGGCTGTGAAGAGAGCTCAGGTCAAGGAATGAATAAGAACCCTCCTTCATGTTGAACCGGATGATTCCGTAGCCGCTCTTCAATCCTATCAGCAATGTGGAATCCGTCTCCCGGGCAAGCGCATAGAAATTGTTGCAGTCAATGTTCCGGTGCTTGAACTGATACAGCCTGCGCTCTGTCCTGCAAGGCTTCCCATCCCTGATCTCATACCGCAGACGGACCAGACCCTCCCCGTCGCTCGCCAGATAAAGCGTGCCCTTCTCCGGAGAGCACATCTGGTGCACAGGACCCTCCAATTCGGCATTGACGGAGCCTATCTCAACGCCGTTACCATTGTCCCTGAGCCAATTAAGATTCTTTCCCGATGAGCCTATCCAGAGCAGGTCCCCATCCGGGCAGAATGAATATACTTCATTGCTGCTGAGGCCGTCAGCGGTGGTATAACGCCTGATTGACGAAAGCGGTACAGGGTCTGGCAATGAAGTATAATCCCGGATCTGAATGATTCCGTCGCCCTTGGTTCCGAGGAATAGATTGCCGGCGGAATCTGTGTAAACGCCCCTGACAGGCTTCTTGATATTGATTGGCAGGTCGGACATCAGAATACTCTTGAACGGCTCTTCCCTGTCGCAATACATGAAGACGCCGTAGCCGTCCGTACCGAGCCAGAGAATATCCTGGTGCGCATCCTTTTCAATGCAGAAAATTCTGTAGTCGGAAGCCACCATTTCACATTGTCCTCCGACTATTCTGCCGAGAAAACCGGCGTAGAAGCTCAGGTACAGGCAGTTGCCGAAATTGCACACCCCCGACACTGACAGGCCGGCATCCCCGTAACCCGACAGGTCGCAGAGGAATACAGGGTTGGACCCCAGCCTGTCAAGCTTGAAAAATGCGGCATTCTCATCGAGAAAATACAGGACTCCGTCTTCGTGGAATGCGGACTCAAGCGGCCGGTCGGAAACGAGAACAGTCCCCTCTGCCCTGACATTGGCGGAGCCGGAAGGTCCTTCTTCTCCCCCGATGCGGAATCTCCTTGCATATCCGTCCCTGGAAAGGACATTGAACACCCCTTCTCCGGACGACCATACCTCAACCACATCGCCGAGTCTTATGCCTTCCGCAGGTACATCCACGAACTCACCCTTTTCCCTGAGATATACGGAAACGAAATCGTCCCGAGACACCAGGAGGGTATTCCCGGCATTGTCAGAGGCGATTTGGTAAACTTCCCTGTACTGCATATAGGACTCGGAGACCGTCCTCCCGACAGTCGAGAAACGGCTCAGTCCCATCGATGTGGAGACCCAGATATCATCCGGACCAGCCGGAACAATCTTCACTATGATATTGCTGGCCAACGACTTGTCATTGTCCAACTCCATTCTGTACACCTCGGTGTCCCTTCCGTTCCAGGAATGCAGCCCGTCATAGGTCCCGAACCACATATATCCCCTTTCATCCTGATAAATGTCCAGGACAGCGTTGTTGGAAAGGTAGATATTGGGCCGGACGAGGCTGTATGCCGACATCAGGGCACACTGAAGCAGGGTCAGTATAGTGAAGATTGCCCTCATTGCCTCAGAAAACCAGGCAGGCCTTCACCGGATAGTGGTCGGAAATGAACTTGCGGTCCATGTATGGCTTGCGGATGACCTCGAAAGAGGTGCAGGTGCTGAATCCTGACCAGTAAATGTGGTCAATGACTCCCTTTCCTTTTCCCCATCCGTTGAAAGTGTCACCGTTGTCTGTGGTGACGGCAGTCTTCCTGGCGCTGTTCATCAGGGTGTCAAGTTCGCCGAGAATCACCTGCTCGTGAGGCTCGGTATTGAAATCGCCCGTGAGAATCATGGGATATCCCTTCGGATTCATCTCCTTGATCCTGTCCACGATGAGTTTCAGGCCCTTTTTCTTGGCTATCGGACCCACGTGGTCGAGGTGGGTGTTGACGAAGAAGAACTTGCGGCCGGACTTCTTGTCTTTCATCAGTGCCCAGGTGGCTGTCCTCATGCAGGCGGCATCCCAGCCCATGGAAGGCTTTTCAGGAGTCTCCGAAAGCCAGTATGTTCCCCATTTGATAAGGGACACCTTCTTAGTGTTGTAGAAGATGGACATGTGCTCTCCCTTGCTCTTGCCGTCCTCGCGTCCTACTCCCACGCATTTGTATCCGTCACAGTACTCGTCCATGTACTTGACCTGAAAATCGTATGCCTCCTGTATTCCGAAAATGTCCGGTTTCTGGTCGGATATCATCATTGCGGAAGCGGGATATCTGTATTCCCAGGAGTTGGTTCCGTCCTTGGCGACGCCCATCCTGATGTTGTAGGACATCACGGTAATCTCAGCCGGCTTGTCGTTCTTCGCGGAAGCAATGAGGCCGGAAGAAAGGGCCAGCGCCAGAATGATTGCAAGTCTTTTCATAATTTCAATGTTTCATACCGCAGTCGCGGTCAAATGACAAACTACTGTTTTTCAAGCTTATAACCAAGTCTCATTCCGTCATAGTTGTTGGAAATGCCGGAAATGGCGCTGACAGACGTGGAAGACTTTCCGACCACGGACATCGCGCTTTTGAGGAAGGCGAGGAACCTGTTGGCGTCGAAGAGAATCTCCAATCCGGTGGCGGTAACCTTGGTGTAGCCGGTCATCGAGAGATATTTCATAGTCTGGCCGAACTGGAGGGTGAGCTTGTTCTCCTCTGTGTTCTGCTTCCAGGTACCGCTGAGGGTCTTGCCGAAGATGGTGCAGGTGAATGACATTCCGTCATTGAAAACGAATGTCACGGCTCCTTCCTTGAGGCCGACTTTCTCGAATGCGCTGTTGATCTTGTTCTCCACGCCGGAAGTCACTGCCGTGCCCGCGAGGCTGGAGAGAGTATTGTCGCTCTGGAGGTCCACCGCAGCACCCTTGTAAACCCAGGTTCCTGGCAATGATACAGTATTCATGGCCACTCCCACTGCCGTAGTGACGGCATCTACCACATTACCTGCCTTTGTTCCCTTGAGAAGATCTGTAAGGCTCTGAGCCTGAACATTGTAAGACATTGCTGCCATCATTGCGGCAGCAATGGGGATAATGATTCTCTTCATAATATCTTGTATGTTTACTGTTCTTTCCATCCCTGTGCGTGAAGAGGGATTTCGGCGCCCTCAGGCATTACAATCACCGTGCCTACATCCTTCTGCGCCAGGTGTCCGATAATGCTGAATGACTGGAAATCGTGTCTGAAGGTCTCGTACTTGTCCATCGGGATGACGAAGAGGAGCCTGAAGTCGTCGCCTCCGTTCATCGCTGCGGACATCGGGTCGAGATTAAGCTGCCTGCCAAGTTCGAAGGAGTTGCCCTCGAACGGGATCTTGTCCGAGTAAAGCTTCACTCCCAGACCGGTAGCGGATGCTATCCTCTTGGCGGCATCTGCGAGGCCACGGCTCACGAAGCAGCCGAAGGAAGGTGTTATCCCGCTGTCTCTCAATTGTTTGACTACATTGGGAGAAATTTCCGGCTTGAGGTAGTCGCCCACTATCATCCGGTAGCGGGATATGTCCATATTGCCCTGGAGGCTGCCTGAGGCGGCGATTTTCTTCTTCTCGGACTCGAGCAGCGCCATGCCGAGATAGGCTGCGCCGACACTTCCGGAAATGCAGACCAGGTCCTTGCTCCTGGCCGGCTTCCTCGCAGACTCGACCTCCCCGTCAGTTACCCCGACTATGGAAACGCTGACAGTCAATCCGTTGCGGGAAGGGCAAAGATCCAAGTCCACCCTGCTGATTCCGTGTTCCTTCAATGCGGCCGTCATTCCGGACCAGAATTCCTCAATCTGCGGGAAATCCAGCTTTGCGGAGACTCCGATGCGGATGGATGCCGACTCCGGCATTGCCAATGACGCATAAAGCCCTCCCAGAGTACCCGAGATACATTTGTAGCCCAGATGCTTGAGAGGGAAATATGTCAGGTCGAAATCTATGCCTTCCAGCCAGATTCCGGACGCTGTCCTTACAATGCTGCCCGACGGGGCTGAAAATGCCGCAGAGGGGCTGAAACCGCCGTTTTTGAGCAATGTCTCCACTGCTCCGGCACGGCCTATATCGCTGAAGTTCCTGTTATCCATCTTTCCTGTCTTGAAAAATCACAGCAATATAGGCAAATCGGGAGAATTCTGCAAATTTCAAGCTCTGGACATCCTGATTCCGTATGCGGCGATGACGGCAAAGCAGATCAGCGGCAGCAGGAACGAAATGTTCACGGCCGGCATCGACATCACGGTTCCGAGGTCGATTATGGCAGCCTGGACAGGAGGCAGCACACTTCCTCCGAGGATGGCCATTATCAGGCCGGCAGAGCCGAGCTTTGCATCTTCTCCTGTGCCTTCAAGGGCTATTCCGTAAATGGTCGGGAACATCAGGGACATGCAGATGCTGATGGCCACGAGGCAATACAGTCCGGCCCTGCCCTGGAGCAGGATTACTCCCGCCGAGAGCAGTATTCCTCCCAATGCGAAAGCGGCGAGCATCCTTCCCGGTCTCAGATATTTCAGCAGGTAGGTGCAGATGAATCTGGACAGCACGAAGAAGAGCATTGCAATGATGTTGTAGCCCTGCGAGAGGACTTCCGCTGCCTTTTCTGAGAGAATACCGTCTGACGGCTGTCCCATCATTGACAGAATGCTCCGCTCGAAGCCGTTCGGCATTGTCCCGACGAGGACTCTCGTACCGTACTGGATGATGAATGTCCAGCACATAATCTGGGCTCCTACATAGAAAAACTGCGTCAGGACACCCTCACGATAGTGTTGCCTGGCGAAAAGGCGCTTCACTGCAGGCACGAAACCGGTATTGACACCGCTGTCGGCATTCTTAGGCATCCTGGTAAGGAGAATGACGATGAAAATCACCGCTATCACCAGTGAAATGGCGAGATAAGGGGCAATGAGAATGCTCAGGTCGCTGTGTTTCATTATCTCGAACTCCTCCGGGGAAAGGAGGGCCCTGTCTGCGCTGCTCATCGGGTCGAGCCTGTTCTGGATGAAGTTCATCGCCACGAACATTCCGAGGAGGGAGCCGCATGGGTTGAAACTCTGGGCAAGGTTGAGCCTCCGCGTCGCCGTCTCGTCCGGGCCCATCGAGAGGATGAACGGATTGCAGGAGGTCTCGAGGAATGACAGTCCGCAGGTCATTATGAAATAGGCGAGAAGGAATGGATAGTAGGACCCGGTCTTCTCGGCCGGCCAGAACAGGAATGCTCCCAGGGCATACAGGCCGAGGCCTACGAGGACGCCTGACTTGTAGGAGAACTTCCTTATGAACAACGCCGCCGGGATGGCCATGGCGAAATATCCGCCGTAGAAGGCCACCTGGACGAGGGCGCCGTCGGTGACGCTCATCCTGAAGATTTTGGAGAAGGCCTTGACCATCGGGTTGGTGATGTCATTGGCGAAGCCCCAGAGGGCGAAACAGAATGTGATGAGCACGAACGGGACCAGATAGCTGACCCCGTCCCTGCTCAGAATCGGTGTTTTGTTTTCTTTCATTGGAAACTACTTGTATAGCGGGCCGAAATTGGCGCAGGCACGGAAATCGGCGCCCTCCTTGTCCATTCCGAAGGCATTCCAGCAGGATGGACGGAAAATGTCACTGTCAGCCACGTTGTGCATGCATACTGGTATTCTCAGCATTGAGCAGAGGGTGATGAGGTCAGCTCCGATATGGCCGTAGGCGATGGCTCCGTGGTTGGCTCCCCAGTTGTTCATCACTGAATAGACATCCCTGAAGCAGTCCTTGCGCTCATCCAGACGCGGCACGAACCAGGTGGTAGGCCAGGTAGGGTCTGTGCGCCTGTCGAGAGCCTTGTGAATCTCAGGGTCAACGTCGGCTGTCCATCCCTCGGCGAGCTGGAGAACCGGTCCGAGTCCCTTCACCCTGTTGATGCGTATCATTGTCACAGGCATTCCCCCGCGGGTCAGGAAGTGGCTGGAATATCCGCCTCCCCTGAAGTAATCCCGGTCAGCAGGCAGCCAGTCTGTATGCCTGAGAATGGCCTCCTTGTCCTCCTCGGTGAGGTTCCACCACTCTTTCATTACCGGATTGCCTTCAGAGTCAGTTGCATAGCCGTTGCCGTCGAGGGTGGTGGCACCGGAGTTGATGAGATGAATCATTCCGCCTTCGGCAATGCCGGTGAGTTCCTTGCCAGTCACTCTCTTCACGGCCTCCGGGCTCCAATATGTACGTACATCGCTGAAAATCATTGCCTTGTTGGTCAGGAGATGACCGAAAAGCATGGCGAGTCCGTTCAATGAGTCATTCTCGGTGGCGAGCACAATGGCCTCGCGGAAGCCGTTCCAGTCGAACTGGGTGTTGAGCAGGGCCTCGACGAAGTCTCCGTTAGGTTTCCAGTCGGTCCACTGGCGCTGTCCCTGGAAGCCTCCGGCAATGGCATTGTGACCGAGGGCCTCCTCCTTGAATCCCATCTCGCGGAGTTTCGGATTGCCCTTCATCAAGTCTCTCATTATCAGGAACATCTTGGTGACGAACTCCCAGTCCTGGTCCTTCTGCTCGCGGGTCTTCTGCTTTTCCGGGCGGTTCTTGTCCCAGCCCTCATTGACCTTGCAGTATTTCTTGACCCATTCGAATGCTCTCTCGTACTCCTCCTTGTCGTAGATGCCCTCGTCCATGCGCCTGAGAATCTCGGTCTGGTCCACCTGCTCATTGCGCATTCCAAGGTATTCCTGCCACATGTCCGGGTCCACGATGCTGCCGGCGATTCCCATTGAAACGGAGCCGAAGCTGAGGTAGGATTTGCCCCTCATCGTGGCCACTGCCTGTGCAGCGCGGGCCCAGCGGAGGATTTTCTCTGCAACATCGCCAGGTATGCTGTTGTCCGTAATGTCCTGAACATCATGTCCATAAATGCCGTAGGCAGGCAGTCCTTTCTGGGCGTGGGCGGCGAGAACGGCGGCAAGATACACTGCACCGGGACGCTCCGTGCCATTGAATCCCCAGACTGCTTTCGGCCAGGTAGGGTGCATGTCCATCGTCTCGGAGCCGTAGCACCAGCAGGATGTCACGGTAATGGTGGAACCGACATTGTTCTTCTCGAATTTCTCTGCGCAGGCCGCTGCCTCGGCCACTCTTCCGATGGTGGTGTCGGCAATGACGCATTCTACCGGAGAACCGTCCCCGTTGCGCAGATTGCTGCTGATGAGTTCAGCCACAGCATTGGCCAATGCCATTGTCTTCTCTTCCAATGACTCTCTGACTCCGCCCTGGCGGCCATCAATGGTAGGGCGGATGCCTATTTTCGGATAATTCATCGTGTTATTGGTGTTATAATTATGTGCTTTATTTACAATATGGCAAATATACGGTTTTTTCTGATGAAAAAAACAGGGCGACCTTGACGGCCGCCCTGATATTGTTCGGGTTGTTTTGCTGTTAGTAGGTTACTGTGAGAGCAGTAATCTTAACATTTGCGCTTGAAGTAACATACACGGTTTTCAGGTCTGAAGAGAGAGTGAACTTGGCTGAAGTTCCTTGATCAAGAACCTGTGAAGCCAAAGCAGTATCAGAAGATGGGCTTTCTTTTACTGAAAGCGTTCCGGTAAAGGAATCAACTGTAAGATTAATTTCCTTGATTGCCTTAGGGGCAGTAATGGCAAGGTCGCTTGTTGTGCCTAATTTTGCATAATTGACTCCATCTTTGGCACCACCAATGCCATTGAGGGTCAGTGACAACAATTCTTCTTGTGTAGTCTCATCTTTAATGGGAGTCGTCTTTGGGGAGCCAGTACCTGCTCCTTTAAGTCCAGCCAAGTCTTTATTGGCAACCTCAACAGTCGTAGGCGCTGCCAAAGTAGTGAAGTTTCCGCTATGCATGTAAACAACAGTCTCCCCTACCTTGTAGTATGAGCGATAGTAGTATGTTGTACCGCCAGCAAGACCTGTCAATGTTGCAGGATCGATTACAGGATTGAAAAACATATCAATTCCTTTGTTGAATTTAGCATCAATCACACCTTCTCCACCGACTGCAGGATTCTCCGTGGTCGCACATACAATACCGAAACTGATTCTAGGACTATTGATATTCCAGAAATTGAAGAATGGATCAGCGGCAAGAGTGAAAGTTGCTGTCGATCCTGTCACCTCCGTATTCTTCAACGTCATTTCCATCGATGTCATATCAGGAAATACCTTCGAGGATGTCTTGTCGTAAACATAGTCTGCAGTACCTACAGGAACATAGTAGAAACGATAGAACACCTTGATGCTAGGAACACCGATGGTTGTCTGCCAAAGATAACGTGACTCCAACGTCTGGTCTGTAGTGGTAAATGAAAGGTCTATCTTCTTCGCTCCATCTGTGAACGCCTCATCATACGCATATTCAATTCCGGTTTTCAACTTCTCAGCACTATTCCAGTCATTAACGTTGAGTTTAATATAGAGCCGTCCGTCAGAAGTAGTCTCAACCGACTTGTAATCAGGTGTAGGTCCAAGTGTGGTAACACTCTTGATTTCTCCGAGTACATAATCCTCACCTCTCTTGATGAATGACCTGAAATAGTACTTGGTTGCAGGCTCAAGTCCGGTAAATGCATCCATCAGAGTCATTGTGCCGAATCCGAACGGATCCTCAACATCGTAGGACTCCTTCATCATCACGCCCTCCGATTTAAGTTCACAAGCAGGGTCGGTGGTCATTATGGCACCTGTAACAAGACCAGTCCTGTCCCACATAGAGTAGTCGAAGCCTATGCCCAGCTTGATGCTGGTAGTCTTGATGTTGGTTTCAGATGCACCTAAGGATATAACCATTTCATTGGTAGTGAATGACTTGGCATCAGTGTACAGAGTCTTGTCACCCTTACTGTCCTTGTAAGCCAATGCCACTCTGTAATAGTAGGTGACAGCAGGCTTGAGATCATTCTTCTGGAACGAGAGATTGCCGGTGAACTCCTTGACTGTCTTGTCGGAGAAGTCCTTATCGGTAGCGTACTCGAGTGATGTCACGATGGAGTAAGTGGTCTTCGCAAGGTCAGCAACCTTGGATGAACCGGTGAAGATAACCTTACCCGGAGTATAGCTCTGAGGCTTGACCTCATCTACAGAGATGCAGGAAGCGTCAGGCAGTGTAGCGAATGAAAGTACACTCTCGGCAGGACCATACTCATACTCTGCACCACGCTTGATGTAGTAGGTGTAGTAGTATCCTGTAGCAGGGGTGAGACCTGACAATGCAAGCATATATCCTCCGAAGAAAGGATCCTCCTGCATTGCAGTATAGGAAATGCCTGTACCTGTTGTAAGGAAATCAGCTGAGGTAGAGTATGCAAGACCCATCTCGTCAATACCGGTGAGATCCCAGGCATCAATCATAGGCGTTGCGGAAGCTGTTGTAGCCTTGATTGTGGCAGGAAGAATATTATATCCCTTCACTTCCAAAGCATCCGTAGTATGCGTCGAGCTATTGTTGTAATAATATTCACCGTCAATAAGAACGTATGAGCGGTAGTAGTAGGTGGTGGAAGGCTTGCGGCGGTTGAACTGGTTGCCTGAGTCATAATTGCCATACTGTTCTACAGGAATTTCCACAGTGGAAGTGGCATCGTCAGAGAACTCAGAATCTGTTGAAACCTGATAGCCGACGGTAATGACATCCATATCGGCCTCCTCTACCCCTACATTTCCGTGTACGCGGAGAAGTGCTTTCTCGAGGGTCACATTGAGATTGAAGTTTACACCGGTAGTGGCAAATGCCTGAACTTGGCCATAGGTGCGTGAACCGGCCTGCTCAATGTAAGGGCGTATGTAATAGTATGTATTGATGACAAGACCTTCCAAAGATACAGTGTACTTACCTTCCTTTGAAACAGTCTCAGCGGCAATGGTCTGAACAGCGGCGAAAGTCTCGTCAGCGGAGAGTTCGATTCCTGCCGCCAAAGTGCTGCTGCCGGCAACCTCAGGGTCAACCTCGCAGACAATTACAGCCGTTGTGGAAGAAGCGTCAACTGTCAATATGGAAGCCGATACGGAATTGGTAGTGAATGACTCCACATCTCCGTATGTCCTCTGACCTTTCTTCTCCACGAATGTACGGTAGTAGTAACGGGTGGTGATCAAGAGTCCGGTAACCTTCTCGGAGAACTGTTTGTCGAGGCCGGTCACTTCAGCGGCACCGGAGAAATCCTCGGCAGTCGAGTACTCAATTCCTACTATTGCATCAGCAGGGGCCTTGGACTCGCGCTCCACGACACCGATGAATTCAGCGGTGGTTGCGGTGGCGTTCACCTCAGACACTGTTACAGTGATTTTGTCAAGTTTTGGGCCGTCATCACTCTTGTTGCAACTGGACAAGAGTCCTCCGGTCACCAGCAGAATTGCTGCGGCAGCGATTCTGCCAAGGTACGTGTCAAATCTTTTCATAAGCTGTTAATAATTTTACTTAAAGGCAAATGTAAATTTTCAATTGTGAAAATGCAAATATTTATCACTTAAAACTACTTGAATAAGGTCATTTTCAATGCGGAAGACCATTGGCACCTATTCCGGAATCATTGAAATCCCTGATTACCAGGTCAGCGTAATTCCTTACTACTTCCTCCGGATTGGTGGTGGTGAGAGCTGTCACAAAGGCTCCTGAGGCCCTTGCGGCCTGAAGTCCGGCCAGTGAATCCTCGAATACCACGCAGTCTTCCGGTCCGGCTCCGAACAATTTCATTGCCTTGAGATAGCAGTAGGGTGAAGGTTTGGACTCGGAGAAATCCTCGCTGGTGAGGATAATGTCGAACATTTCCTTGAAATCGGGATGGCAACGATATACATTCTCCATCTTCGGGATGTTGGAACTGGTGACCACTGCTGTCCTTATTCCATTGGATTTCAATGATTTGATATAATTCTCAACTCCCGGTACGAAGGGATAGGACATATTGCGCTCAAAGTCGTTGATGGCATCGGTTATTGCTTTCCTTTCATTTTCTTCGGGAAAATAATCACCGAGAATCTTGACGAGTGTCTGCCCCTTTATTTTCACTCCGAAATCTTTCTCGGAGAAGTGACGGCTGCCATAGTCATCCCAAAAGGCGGTGTAACTCCCTTCCGTATCGAGAATTACACCGTCAAGATCGAATAATGCAATACTGCGTTGCATATGCTAAAGTCCGCGGAGCAGATTGGACATATTGACTTTCTTGTCAATCATTGCCCTGAGTTCAGCTACAGGAACACGAACCTGCTCCATTGTGTCGCGGTCACGGACAGTGACGCAGTTGTCATTAAGAGAATCGTGGTCGATGGTCACGCAGAACGGGGTTCCGATGGCATCCTGGCGGCGATATCTCTTGCCGATGCTGTCCTTCTCATCGTACTGGTAGTTGAAGTCGTATTTGATTTCATCCACTACTTTCTGGGCGAATTCAGGGAGTCCGTCCTTCTTGATGAGAGGAAGGATTGCGACTTTTATAGGGGCGAGAGGGGCAGGAATGCTGAGCACAACCCTGGATTCTCCGCCTTCAAGCTGCTCTACGTTGTAGGAATGTGAAAGCACAGCGAGGAACATGCGGTCCACTCCGATGGATGTCTCCACGCAGTAAGGAGTGTAGCTCTCCCCTGTTTCCGGGTCAAAATACTGAATCTTCTTTCCGGAAAGTTTGGCGTGATTTCCGAGGTCGAAGTCAGTTCTGGAATGAATTCCCTCGAGTTCCTTGAATCCGAACGGGAAATTGAACTCAATGTCGGTGGCGGCATTGGCATAGTGGGCGAGTTTCTCGTGGTCGTGGAAGCGGTAGTTCTCCGCACCCATCCCGAGGTTGACGTGCCACTTCATGCGGTTTGCCTTCCATTTCTCGAAGAATTCCATCTCTGTACCTGGCCTGCAGAAGAATTCCATCTCCATCTGCTCGAACTCCCTCATTCGGAAAATGAACTGGCGTGCCACAATTTCGTTTCTGAACGCCTTTCCGATCTGGGCGATTCCGAAAGGAATCTTCATACGTCCGGTCTTCTGGACATTGAGATACTCCACGAAAATGCCCTGGGCGGTCTCCGGACGGAGGTAAATCTTGTCGTCTGCATCGCCGGTGTTGCTGATCTGTGTGCTGAACATCAGGTTGAACTGACGCACGTCGGTCCAGTTGGCAGTTCCGGAAATCGGGTCAACAATACCGCAGTCGAGGATGATCTGCTTGTATTCCTTGAGGTCGTTGGCCTGCTCAGCAGCGACGTAACGGTTGTGAACCTCGTCGTACTTGGCCTTTTCGCGGAGAATGTTCGGATTTGTCTCGCGGAACTTGGCCTCGTCGAAATTCTCGCCGAATTTCTTGCGCCCCTTGGCTACTTCCTTCTCGATTTTCTCCTCTATTTTTCCGAGGTAGTCCTCGATGAGATTGTCTGCACGATATCTCTTCTTGGAGTCCTTATTGTCAATGAGAGGGTCATTGAAAGCAGCTACGTGACCGGAAGCAACCCATGTCTTAGGATGCATGAACACGCAGGAATCAATGCCGACCACATTTTCGTGAAGACGGGTCATCGCCTCCCACCAATACCTCTTGATATTGTTCTTGAGTTCCACTCCCATCTGGCCATAGTCATAAACTGCAGCCAGACCGTCATAAATCTCGCTGGAAGGGAATATGAATCCATACTCCTTGCAATGCGCCACCAAGATCTTGAAAAGTTCTTCCTGTGTCATAAATGTCTATCTATTAATTATTTACACTATAATTTCCTATTGGGTTCCCACTGCCGCAGCATATCTGTACGCAATTCTTGCCTCATATTTCACGGTCAATCAGACCCATACATGCACGGCAGAATGCAAAAGTATAAATTATTTCCCGAATATTTCCGGAAATGCCGACATAATCTTGCTGTCCGCAATCTGACGGAGCGGAATCATCACGAAATCTCTTGAGACCATAGAAGGGTGAGGAACTGTAATCTTCTCTGTCCTAATGACTTTCGTGCCGTAAAGGAGTATATCTATATCAATGATTCGGGAGTGGTAAATCCTCTTTCCGGATGAATTGTATTTAACAGTCTCCCTTCTTCCCATCACCCACTCGATGTTTTTCAGAGCATTGAGAAGGTATATGGCTTCTTCCACGCATACATTGTCAGACAGTTTCTGCTCCGTATTGCATACTTTCCTCTTGGCTTCCGTCGGATTATAGTCTATGGAAACGGCGCAGTTCAGAAAATTGTCATATGATTCAAATCCCCAGGGCTCGGTTTCCATAATGTCGGAAATGTCCAGAACTCTGACCCCCGGAATGTGGGATATCAAAGTCATTGCAGTGTCGATGTTCTTCTTTCTGTCTCCAAGATTGGTTCCGATAGAAAGATATACTTTGATATGGCTCATAGGATTGTCATTTCAATCATCAAGCCCAAGCTCCACCTTAGCCTCGTCCGAAAGCATGCTCTTGTCCCAGGCCGGCTCGAAAACCAGTTCAATGTTGCAGGCCGTAACCCCAGGAACATCCTCCACTGACACTTTCACGTCATTCATGACTTCATCGGCCATCGGACAGTTCGGAGCGGTGAATGTCATAGTGATGTTCACTTCCTTTTTCTTGTTGATCACGAGTTCGTAAATCAGTCCGAGATCGTAGATGTTGACCGGAATCTCCGGGTCATACACCTGCTTCAATGCTAAAATGACATTGGAGTATAGCGGAGCCAATTCCTTGGCATCCTCAGCTGTCAAAACTTCATTATTCCCGTTCATATTCCTGTTATTGATATCAAACATTGGCTATGGCCGCAGCCTTTATGGCAGCTATCATGGAAGCGAGTCCATTGGCTCTGGTAGGTGAAAGATTTTCTTTCAATCCTATTTTTTCAATGAATGAGAAATCCGAGCCTGCTATTTCCTGAGGAGTCCTGCCGGAATAAATTCCAATCAGCAGAGATATGATTCCCTTGGTGATGATGGCATCGCTGTCGGCATTGAAGTAAATCCTTCCATCCTCCATACGGCAATCCAGCCACACTCTCGACTGACAACCTTTGATCAGCCTGTCGTCTGTCTTCTTATCCTCAGGGTATGGTTCAAGATTCTTTCCGAGGTCAATGAGATACTCGTATTTGTCAAGCCATTCCTCATACATCGAAAATGTATCTATTACCTCGTTCTCGGCCTGTTCCAATGTAATATTGTCTGCCATATTCTAAACATTAATTATAATCAGACCCTTTGATCGGATCATTTATTCGCTTAATCCGGAATACTCTGAATAGCCTTTTCTGACTAAAGCAGCATTGACACGGCTTTGTCCAATGACTTGATGAAATACTCCGCTTCCTCCATTGTATTATAAGGTGCGAGCGAAATCCTGATCATTCCTGTCACCCCGAATCTGTCCATCACCGGTTCGGCGCACATCTGACCGGATCTTGCTGCAATACCCATCTTATCCAAAATCAATGCTAAATCCTCGTGATGCACTCCTTTCACTGAAAATGAGAAAAGAGGAATCTTTGAAAATGTTCCACGTGGAACACCATAAAGGGTAATATTGTGATTTCCAGTAAGTTCCTTGTAAAGATACTCTTTTACGGAATTCAATTCAGACTGAATTTCATCATCCTCCATCATTTTCAGCATCTCGATAGCCGGCTTCAATGTAGGCACCGAAGCGAAATTCTGTGTTCCGGCCTCGAACTTTTCTGGAGTATCCGCATAGGTAGTTCCAGAAAACTTCACACTGGAAATCATCTCACCTCCTCCCATGTAAGGAGGCATTGCGTCAAGCCATTTCCGCTTTCCGTAAAGGACTCCTACTCCGGTGGCGGCATACATCTTATGTCCCGAAAATGCATAGAAATCACAGTCAACCTTCCTTACGTCAATACCGCCGTGAACTACACCCTGGGCACCGTCAATGAGAACAGGCACGTTGTGCTCATGACAAATTCTGACAATATCCCCGACCGGATTCACTATTCCGAGAACATTTGAAATCTGCGTTACGGCGACAATCCTGGTACGTTCCGTGATCAGGGATTCCAATTCATCAAGATTGAAATAACCGTTATCGTCAACCCGGAAGACCTTGAGAACTGCATTCTTCCTTGAACACAACATCTGCCAGGGAACAATGTTGGAGTGATGTTCTGCCTCGGACACTATTATTTCATCCCCCTCCTTCACGAAAGCTTCGCCGAATGAGAATGCCACAAGATTGATCGATGCGGTCGTACCGGAAGTGAAGACAATCTCCTCTCTAGACTCGGCATTGAGAAAATCCCTCACCACATCCCTGGTAGTCTCGTATTCGTCAGTAGCGACTTCAGCGAGCCTGTGCACTCCCCTATGGATATTGGCATTATATTCAGATGTGAGCCAATTCCACTTCTCAATGACAGTATCAGGCCTCTGGCTTGTAGCTGCATTGTCAAAATATACGAGATTCTTCCCATATACCTTGGTATTGAGAATAGGAAAATGCTCTCTGATATTTCTTACATTCATATTTCAAGAACTTTAAGTAATCCTCAAATAATAACCCGCATCATCTTTGAAAATCTTTTCGGTCCATATTTCCTCCCTCATCAGTCACATAGCTACGGCTATGCTCCTTCTTCGGGTGAAAATCTGACCTCGAAAATCTAATTCAAATCTGACGCAACTTAGTATTTTCGTATTACTAAAAAACGTCATTCCGGCAAATTTACGAAAGTAATCTTTCATTTAATAATCAAAAGTCATATTTTTGCGAAAAATAAATGTCATGTACGAGTATATCAAAGGTCAGATTATCGAAATAACCCCTACAAATGCTGTAATAGATTGCGGAGGACTCGGGTTCAATATTCTCATTTCATTACAGACATACGACAAGCTGAAGTCCGATTCAGAGGGAAAACTATTCATCTACCATCATCTGCGAGAGGATGACGAGCAACTCTACGGATTTGCCACCAAGGATGAAAGAGAACTCTTCAAACTCCTTATAAGTGTAAACGGAGTTGGAGTGGGATCAGCGAGGATGATGCTCTCTTCCCTGTCGGACGAGGAACTGCGCAATGCCATCATCGGAGAAGATGTTCACAAAATAAAGAGTGTGAAAGGCATCGGTCTGAAGACAGCCCAGCGAATCATCCTGGATTTGAAAGACAAGATAGTGAAAGGAGGTGGGGTCGATGCCGGAAGCATCAATATTGGTACAGATACCAAAATCATTGAGGAAGCTACATTTGCACTTCTCAGTCTAGGTTTCACCAAGGCCAATATCACCAAAATCATCAATGATATTCTTAAGTCAAGTCCTCAGGCTGGAATCGAGTACATCATCAAGGAAGCTTTGAAAAGATTGTAACAATAAAGGTGTTCCACATGGAACACCTTTATTTATCTTCCGAAGTGAACAAGTAGTATTGAAATATCCGCAGGAGAAATACCAGAAATTCTGGATGCCTGTCCAATGGTCTCAGGATGATATTTTTTCAATTTTTGTCTGCATTCAATAGATAGTCCGGAAACTGAATCAAAGTCAAATGAATCTGGAATTCGTAAAGATTCGAGATGCACAATCTTATCCGCAAGAGCTTTCTCCCTTTCGATATAGCCTCGATATTTGATCAGTATTTCTGCATCTGAAACTACTTCATCAATAAAAGAATCACGAACAGTATTCCAATAAGAAGAAATCATATCCTCTGTAATTGGAAGATTCTGATTGAATGAAAGAATTGAGAGAACATTCTTTATTGCCTTTGAGAAATCTTCAGTAGTTTCAAGCGTATCTGAATACTTGATTGGAAACTCAAAAGAAGGAATTGCATTGACCGAGGCTGCTGAAAGCGATTCCATAAACTTTGTTCCACGTGGAACATTTTGAAGAATCGAAGCAAGTTTGACAGATGGCCTTGATACTACCTCGGAAATCTTCTTTGAATCTCTCAATTCATCCTCACCGATGGATGAAAGATAAGAATTAGCCTGAACCTTTGTTATATTGGTATTATCACTAAGCTCGACCAACTCCCCTATCTTATCATACTTGCTCATCATGTAGGAATACCTGAATTCGTCAGCGAGACCAATATCATGTGATCTGGAAGTCAGACGATAATCCGCATTGTCTTGACGAAGCAGAATTCTATACTCGGCACGAGAAGTAAACATCCTGTAAGGTTCATCCACTCCCTTTGTAATCAGATCATCAATCAAGACTCCGATATAAGATTCGTCACGCCTGAGCACGAATGGATCCTTCTCCTTAACTGACAGGGCAGCATTGATTCCTGCCATCAATCCCTGAGCAGCCGCTTCCTCATAACCGGTAGTACCATTTACCTGGCCGGCAAAATATACCCTATCGATACAGCGGGATTCCAAAGTAGGTTTTAAAAGAACCGGATCGAAATAATCATATTCGACAGCATAGGCTGGCCTGTAAATCTCGACATTCTCAAAACCCTCAATCGCACGTAAAGCATTAAGCTGAATTTCCAGAGGAAGTGAAGATGAAAAACCTTGAAGATAGTATTCATCAGTGGTCCTGCCTTCAGGCTCGAGAAACAACTGATGAGAATCCTTGTCCGCAAAAGTGCGGAGCTTATCCTCTATGCTAGGACAGTAACGCGGACCCTTGCCGTGAATCATACCGGAAAAGAGTGGAGAGTCTGAAAATCCTGAACGCAGAATATCATGAACCTCAGGATTGGTATGAAAAATATAGCAAGGCATCTGTGGATTTCCATTCTGCACTGAAGAGAGATAAGGCAGATAAGAAAACTTATCGGGATTCACGTCGCCGTTCTGGATAACAGCTTTTGAAAGGTCAACCGAGCGAAGTTTGATGCGAGGAGGTGTACCTGTCTTCATCCTGTCGACTGTCACTCCCCTTTCGGCAAGCTGAGCTGACAAACCGTGTGAAGGTGACTCTCCTATTCTTCCGCCATCGAACTCTGTCCTGCCAATGAAAATTTTACCGTCAAGGAAGGTTCCGGCGGTGATAATAACCTTCCGAGAATTGAAAATTGCCCCAGTAAGTGTACGAACACCGCAAAATTTTTGATTCTCAAAGAGAAGAGAAGTGACAGAATCTATGTAAGTATCTAATTTACAATTAGTTTCGAGAATTTGACGCCAGTACAGGGAAAATTTGATTTTATCGCATTGTGCCCTTGGACTCCACATTGCCGGGCCCTTTGACCGGTTAAGCATGCGAAATTGAAGTGTCGAGGCATCGGTCACGATTCCGGTGTATCCGCCGAGAGCATCAATCTCCCGTACGATCTGACCCTTTGCGATTCCGCCGATTGACGGATTGCAGGACATTCTGGCAAGGCCGGTAAAATCCATTGTAATGAGAAGAACTGAGCAGCCGAGATTCGATGCAGCCATTGCTGCCTCGCAACCTGCATGTCCTCCCCCGATGACGATAACGTCGTAAGTCTTCATTATTGCAAGTCCTTTCTTAGATCCAGATAAAAATTCTCCTTTGCACGCATCTCTGCAATATCTTCATCGCAATGATCGTCATAACCTATAAGATGAAGAATACCGTGGACAATGACGCGGTTAAGCTCGGTATCGAAATCTGTCTTGTAAAATGAGGCATTGTCCCTGACAGTATCGACACTGATGAAGAGGTCGCCGGAAAGAATATCGCCCTCGCAGTAATCAAAAGTAATGATGTCAGTATAGTAATGATGATCGAGTGATCTGATGTTGACATCGAGAATGTAAGGGTCGGAACAGAAAATTATATTGATCTCACCGATGCTGCGGTTCTCAGCCTGGGCAACTGCCTTCAGCCATCTATTAGTGAACCTCCTGATATTGAATTTGAAACGTGTATCCTCAAATAAATAGGAAATCATATTACATAAAATTTGCACAAATGTAGCAAAAAGAGAATTAAAGGCAGAAAAATATTTGAAAAGAAAAGAATTATTTATAACTTTGGCTCGCTAATCGACAAATAAAAACATTGATATATGGAAATCAAGAAAACGGAAAAGGCAAGCATGGAAAACAAGCGGTTCCTGTTCACTGAAATAGGAATGGTTATTGCCCTGCTTATCGTCTGGGGAGCATTCAGCTACACTTCCAGAGAGAAGAAGGTAGCTACGCTCGAGGCTGACCAGACAGTCGTAGAAGTAGAGGATATGGTTCCTATTACAGAGGAGACCCCTCCACCACCTGAGGCTGCACCTAAGATTCCGATTCTCTCTGATCAGATCGATATCGTTGATGACAACATCAAGGTTGACGACAGCATGTTCCAGAACATCGAGGACAGCAACGAGGGTTTCGAAATCATGGACTACATCGAGAGTGCACCTGAAGAAGAAACCATCGAAGAGGAAGCCATTCCTTTCCAGCTCGTGGAGGAGAAGCCTTCATTCAACGGAGGTGATGCCAACGAGTTCTCAAAATGGGTGAACTCAAGGCTCGTTTATCCTGAAATTGCTAAGGAAAATGGTGTACAGGGCCGTGTGACTCTCCAGTTCACAGTGAACGCCGACGGTACAGTATCAAACGTGAAGGTACTCCGCGGAGTTGACTCATCACTTGACAAGGAGGCAGTCAGGGTCGTTTCCAGCTCACCTAAATGGAAGCCTGGAAAGCAGAGAGACCGTGCGGTAAAGGTAACCTACACCTTCCCTGTAATCTTCCAGCTTCGATAAACGCAACTATCTGATAATTAAAGAGGTGGTTCGGATTCTGAACTTTCGAGAGAAAGGAATCCGGCTACCTCTTATTGTGTAAAAATAGGTAAAGGAATATGGATCAACTGAAGGAAAAAGCGGTATTCGTAGGAATCATCAAAGAGGGTGAATCAGACTCGAAAGTAGAAGAGTATCTTGATGAACTTCAATTTCTTGCGGAGACTGCCGGTGTAGAAGGCGAAAAGAAGTTCGTGCAGAGGATGGACAGGCCGGACAATGCAACATACATAAGAAGCGGTAAACTGCAGGAAATCGCAGACTATTGCGAGGTTAATGAGATAAAATACGTCATTTTCGACGATGAACTATCCGGAACCCAGCAGAGGAATATTGAAAAAGTAGTAAAATGCAGCATTGTCATTGACAGAACAAGTCTGATTCTGGAGATTTTTGCACAGCGAGCAAAGACGGCATACGCCAAGATGCAGGTCGAACTGGCAAGATACAACTATATGCTCCCCCGCCTGGCAGGAATGTGGACCCATCTTGAGAGACAGAGAGGTGGAGTAGGAACACGTGGGGGTATGGGTGAGACACAGATTGAGATTGACCGCCGAATCGTCAAGGAGAAAATCAGCAAGCTGAAAGAGCAACTCAAGAAAGTTGACCGTCAGATGGCCACACAGAGGGGCAACAGGGGCCAGCTGGTAAGACTTTCACTTGTAGGTTACACCAATGTAGGCAAGAGCACACTGATGAACCTCCTCTCAAAAAGCGACGTATTCGCCGAAAACAAGCTGTTTGCAACTCTGGATACTACAGTAAGGAAGGTCGTGATCGAAAACTGCCCATTTCTTCTCAGCGATACCGTAGGATTCATCAGAAAACTTCCTACACAGCTGATAGAAGCGTTCAAGAGTACATTGGACGAAGTGCGTGAAGCTGACATACTCGTGCATGTAGTCGATATTTCACATCCAGGTTTCGAGGAACAGATGGAAGTAGTGGAGCAAACGCTGAGGGACATAAAGGCTGACAATAAGCCTATATATGTCATTTTCAATAAGATAGATGCATATCAATACGAAGAGTATGACGAATTTTCACTTGAACCGAAGACTAAGGCGAACAGATCTCTTGAAGAACTGAAAAACAGCTGGATAGCGGAGGAAAAAACACCTTGCATATTCATATCGGCAAAAGAGAAAATAGGCATTGACAAACTCAGGAACGACATCTACAAGATGGTCGCAGAAATACACGCAGGAAGGTATCCATTCAATAATTTCCTGTGGTAGAAATTGAAAAAAATACTATATTTAGCGCGAATAAATAAAGAAAAATATGAAAAGTCTCAAAAGAATCGCCGCACTTATCATGACGGCAACAGCCATGATCACAGTAAACAGCTGTGACACAGTAGGTCCTGAAACAGAAGGTCAGAAAGACGAGTCAGTAGTGATAAACATTTCCAGTATAACACAAACTGAAAATTCCGCAACGCTATCAGGTATGGTGAAAATGGGGAAAGATGTCCCTGCAGGCACTGCAATAGGAATTGAGTACTCTGCAAATGAGGCATTCCCTATAAATGACAGGACCAAACTCAAAATAAATGCCGACAGCGAGGGAAAATTCACTGTGGAAATAAAGAATCTGAACAGTGATACAGACTATTACGCAAGGACTTACGTCTGCAAAGACGGAAAGACCTACGATTATGGTACTCCGCAGAAATTCCATACGGCAAAGGCCACGACCGGCGGTGGAGATGAAGGCGGAGAGCAGCAGGGCGAGAATAACGTCGTTGTAACTATTGACAAGATAGAAGGTTATGTATCTGAAATATTTGTTACGGTATCAGTAAGCGAGAATCCTGCAGGAGCTAAATATGGCCTTCAGGTAAGTTCAGAAAGCGATTTCGATGCTCAGTACACTGCTGAAAGGCTCTTTACACCTGATGCAAGTCTGAAAACAACACTGGGCATCAAAGATCTTACAGTAGGTGCAACCTACTACACAAAGGCATATTGCACACTGAACGGGAAGACTAACTGGTCACAGGCAAGTTCTTTCACCGTGCAGCCGGACCCTGTTACTAGCACTGTTGGCATAAGTCAGCCATACGTTCATCAGATCGGCCCAAGAGGCAGAATCGGTGCAGACATCACCTGGCCTGAAAATGCTGCAGGATATGAATTTGGAACGCAGATAAGCAAGACGGAAAGTTTCGAATATCCAGTATTTAAGGGAAAATATGACAGGAACACTACGGACGACCAGTCCAGATACAGTGTAAGTTACCCGACATTACTCTCTCCTTCAACTACTTACTACGCCAGAAACTATATGGATAACAATGGAACTGTTACCTATAGCGATGTAGTAAGCTTCAAGACTGAAGACCTTCCGGTATTGAGCAAGAAGATCAGTGTTACCGGCAAAACAGCTGAAATCACAGTATTGGTAAGCAGTCTTGAGTGGGTATCTCTTCTTACCAAGACAACTTTTACTGAAGTAGTTAAATACGGTCTTGAAATAAGCACAGACGGCACGAATTTCACGGATAAGGTATATGAAGAGACAAATATCTCAATGACCAACTCCTTGGATGGATATGGCGGAACAATTACAACTCCTGAAGTTCTGAATCCAAACACAAAGTACTACTTCCGCGCATTCTACACAATGAACGGAGGAGCAAGAATTTATCAGGCAACTGCAGGAAACTTCACAACTGCCGAGTAAAAGATTTCCACACTCGCTGCGCTCGGTCGAAATGACATTGCAGAGCGCAGCACGTAGTGCGAAGTCGAGATATTCAATAAAAAAGGGAACCGGAGTCCGGTTCCCTTAATTTATTTATAATCAAAAGATTACTCACTGAATTTAGCAGCGAGGAACTCCCTGTTGAGACGGGCGATATGCTCGACTGAGATACCCTTAGGACACTCCATCTCGCAGGCCCTGGTATTGGTACAGTTACCGAAACCGAGTTCGTCCATCTTCGCAACCATCGCACGGGCGCGTCTAGCGGCCTCAGGACGGCCTTGCGGGAGCAGAGCGAGGGAACTTACCCTTGCGGCCACGAAAAGCATTGCAGAGCCGTTTTTACAGGTCGCTACGCAGGCACCGCAACCGACGCAGGCAGCGGCATCCATACTCTCCTCAGCCTTGTCATGAGGAATGAGAAGATTATTGGCATCCTGGGCTGATCCTGTCCTTACGGAAATGAAGCCGCCGGCCTGGAGAATCTTGTCGAACGCTCCCCTGTCGACCACAAGGTCCTTGATTACAGGGAAAGCGGCACTCTTCCAAGGCTCAACAGTGATGGTAGCCTCATTCTTGAAATGACGCATGAAGAGCTGGCAGGTAGTTACCTGGTCATCAGGTCCATGGGCGCGACCGTCAATATAGAGTGAGCATGCACCGCAGATACCCTCGCGGCAGTCATGGTCGAACGAAACAGGTCCGAGAGACTCGCATCCCCTGTCCACGGCAACCGGATCCTCACCCTTTCTTACGAGCTGCTCATTGAGGATGTCAAGCATCTCGAGGAATGATGCATCCTCCTCGATACCCTCAATACGGTAGTCAACCAGCTTTCCTGGCTCGTGGGCGTTTTTCTGACGCCATATTTTCAAATTGAAATTCATATCAGATTAGTCTTTATAGTTTCTGGTTGCCACGTGAATGTTCTCATATACAAGAGGTTCCTTGTGGAGTTCAGGCTCATTGCCCTCGCCCTTGTACTCCCAGGCAGCTACATACATGTAGTTCTCGTCATCCCTCTTGGCCTCTCCTTCCGGAGTCTGGCTCTCCTCGCGGAAATGACCGCCGCAGGACTCATTCCTGTTGAGAGCGTCCTTGGCCATGAGCTCGCCGATATCGAAGAAGTCAACGAGTCTGAGAGCCTTCTCGAGTTCCTGGTTGAACTCATACTGTGAACCTGTAACCCTGACGGTCTTCCAGAACTCCTTGCGAAGGTCCTGAATCATCTTTATACCCTCTTTCAGACCCTCTGCGGTACGTGCCATTCCGACGTGATCCCACATGATCTGACCAAGTCTCTTGTGGATGGCGTCAACAGGCTCGGTACCCTTGACGGCGAAGAGCTTGTCTATGCGCTCCTGAACTGCCTTCTCAGCTGCATCGAACTCCGGTGCGGAAGTATCGGTCTTAGGCTCGGCGAACTTGTGTGAGAGATAGTCTCCGATGGTGACAGGAAGGATGAAATAACCGTCTGCAAGACCCTGCATGAGGGCAGATGCACCGAGGCGGTTTCCACCGTGGTCAGAGAAGTTGGCCTCACCGATGGCGTAAAGGCCCGGAACTGTAGTCTGGAGGTCGTAGTCAACCCAGATACCGCCCATGGTATAGTGGATGGCAGGGTAAATCATCATAGGCTCCTCCCATGGAGAAGAAGCAGTGATCTTCTCGTACATCTGGAAGAGGTTTCCGTATCTCTCCTCGACAGCCTTGTGGCCGAGACGCTGGATAGCATCCTTGAAATCTAGGAACACAGCCAGACCGGTCTCATTGACACCCTTGCCCTTCTTGCACTCTACATAAGCGGCGCGGGAAGCCACGTCACGCGGAACGAGGTTACCGAATGCAGGATATCTGCGCTCGAGATAGTAATCCCTGTCCTCCTCAGGTATCTGTGAAGGCTTGATTTCGCCCTTGCGGAGCTTCTGCACATCCTCATCCTTCTTAGGTACCCATACACGGCCGTCATTACGCAGGGACTCTGACATGAGGGTCAGCTTGCACTGCTGGTCACCGTGAACCGGGATACATGTAGGGTGAATCTGCGCGAAGCATGGATTTGCGAAGTATGCTCCCCTCTTGTAGCACTGCCAAGCTGCAGAACCGTTGCTGTTCATGGCATTGGTAGAGAGGAAATAAGTACGGCCGTAACCGCCTGTGGCAATGACCACGGCGTGTGCACCGAATCTCTCAAGCTTTCCTGTCACAAGGTTTCTTGCAATGATACCCTTTGCCTCTCCGTTGATGACGACGAGATCAAGCATCTCATGACGAGGGTAGCTTGCAACGGTACCGGCTGCGATCTGCCTGTTGAGGGCAGCGTATGCACCGAGAAGGAGCTGCTGTCCGGTTTGTCCGCGGGCGTAGAATGTACGGCTTACCTGCACGCCTCCGAAAGAACGGTTGGCAAGATATCCGCCGTATTCCCTGGCGAAAGGAATGCCCTGGGCTACGCACTGGTCAATGATGGCTGCGCTGACCTCTGCAAGACGATAGACATTAGCCTCCCTTGCACGGTAGTCGCCACCCTTGATGGTGTCATAGAAGAGACGGTAAACAGAGTCATTGTCATTCTGATAGTTCTTTGCTGCATTGATACCTCCCTGGGCTGCGATGGAATGCGCCCTTCTTGGAGAATCGCTGATGCAGAAAACCTTGACATTGTAGCCGAGTTCGCCGAGAGTGGCGGCAGCAGATGCTCCGCCGAGACCGGTTCCGACTACGATTACTTCAAGTTTCCTTTTGTTGTTAGGACTGACAAGACGAATTTCCGACTTACGTTTGGTCCATTTTTCAGCCAACGGTCCGTCAGGAATCTTAGAGATTAATTTATCGGCCATTTTGAAATTATTATGAAAATTGTACAATTCCTTTTCGTTTTGCAAGTTTAGTCATTTTTGGCGAATAAACCTTGACTTTCTGCAAGTAATAACTGAATAAATGTCAAAAAAGACTGCCTTGGATGATTTCCAGACCGTCATCCCTGCCCTTCGGACTGTCGAAGCCGAGATGCGCATAAGCCTGGTCAGTGGCGATGCGGCCTCTTGGAGTACGCTGGATGAAGCCCTCCTTTATGAGGAAAGGTTCGTAAACCTCCTCCACGGAACCCTGGTCCTCCCCCACCGCCGTCGCAATGGTATTCACCCCGACAGGCCCGCCTCCGAACTTCGCGATTATCGTATAGAGAATCTTGTTGTCAATCTGGTTCAATCCCCTCTTGTCAATATTCAGGGCATCCAGCGCATACCGTGAAATAGGGAGATCGATATGGCCGTCCCCCTTCACCTGGGCGAAATCCCGCACTCGCCTGAGGAGGGAATTGGCAATACGCGGAGTGCCCCTGCTGCGCAATGCAATCTCCATCGCCGCATCCTCCTCGATGCCTACCCCGAGCAATGAGCTGCTTCGCTTGACAATCTTCACAAGGTCCTGTGCGTCATAATATTCCAATGCGAAATCGATTCCGAACCTGGCCCTCAGCGGAGCCGTGAGAAGGCCCTTCCTCGTAGTCGCGCCGACCAGTGTGAACGGGTTCAGTGCAATCCTGACCGAGCGGGCGCCAGGCCCCTTGTCAATGAGAATGTCAATAGCGAACTGCTCCATCGCCGAGTAGAGATACTCCTCCACCACGGGAGAAAGCCTGTGTATCTCGTCGATGAAAAGCACGTCCCCCGTCTCCAGGGATGTCAGAAGTCCGGCCAGGTCGCCCGGCTTGTCCAGGACCGGTCCGGAGGTAATCTTTATATTGACTCCCAGTTCGCTTGCCACGATATTGGCGAGAGTCGTCTTTCCCAGTCCCGGAGGCCCGTGGAAAAGAACATGGTCGAGCGGCTCGCCCCTCATCAGGGCCGCCTTTATGAATATCTTCAGGTTGGTGACTATCTTGTCCTGTCCCGTGAAATCTACAAGTTCGCGGGGGCGGATAATTCCGTCCAAATCCTTATCTTTGTCGGTCCCGGAAGAGTTCGGGGAAACACCAGCAGCCATCGCAAAAACAAATTTATACAAATATATAGATTTATTTTTAAATGATTAATGTTTAACATTAGGCTGTTGAAATGTTGAAAACTATATTCAAATGATTGATTATAAGCTGATTGACATATTGAAAAATTGTTGATTACCCGTTGGATTCCGTGTTGGTGGATTGTTTGAAAAAATATTTGCAGATTTCGTTTCCGCTCTGCATAAAATTTTCTTCCGTATGTGGAAGGATGATTTTTCAATTGATTTCAACATTGTTTTCAACCGGAAAAACCGGGGTTATCAACAAGTTTTCAACAGCTTTTCCACAGTAACGAAGATTTTCACGACAATGAAAGATTCACATTCCATAAATGAGCTGAAGGAGAGGATGGCCTCCGGAAAAGAGGTGTTCTGTTCCGGCCTTTTCCTTTCCGCACGCTGGTTCGCTCTCGCCGGGGCTGCCTCCCCCGGAATCAATCTGATTGTCCTTCCGGACAGGGATTCCGCGGAGTACTGCTCATCCGACCTTTATTCACTGATTGACGGGGACAGGGTATTCTTCCTTCCGGTGTCCGGAAAGTCGGTGGAGAGGAGCAACTACAAGTCTTCACTCGGAGTGCAGAGAACCTCCGCCGTAAACAGCATAATGAACTGGAAGCCGGGCAGTCCTGCCCTTTTCATTGTCAGCTGGCCCGAGGCTCTTGAAGAACCGGTGCCGGACAGGAGCAGGATTTCAGGGGCAGTGCTGAACCTCAGGAAAGGAGAAGAAATAAGCCGTGACAAGATAGTGGAAGTGCTTGCCGCACAGAATTTCACGAAGACGGATTTCGTCTCCGCTCCAGGTCAGTTCGCGGTCAGGGGCTCCATCATTGACATTTTCTCGTTCTCCGACAGCAATCCTTTCAGGATATCATTCTTCGGGGACGAAGTGGAGAATATCAATGTGTTCGACTGCAACACTCAGCTCTCCCGCGAGGTCAGGGACGAGGCCTCGATTTTCCCGGACATCATCGCCGGGGACAATGCTGACGGCGGGGTCCCGGTTTCCGGGATATTGCCGCAGGACACCGTGGTGTGGCTGGACTCTTCGGACATGTACAGGGAAAGGGAATTCTTCTCCGGCCTGGACCCTTTCCGCAAGGTGTTCATCGACACTCCCCTCTCCAGGAAGGACGCCGTGCCGGTAAACTTCAGCATTGCCCCGCAGCCGGTATTCAACAAGAATTTCGACCTGCTCTCCACCGACATTGCCACGAAGATGGAGAACGGCTACAAGGTCCTGATATACTGCGAGAAAGAGTCCCAGAGTGAAAGATTGCGCTCGATTCTGTCGAGAAACGGAGGTCTGTTCCCCGAATTCGTTATCGGAAAGAATCTGCACAGGGGTTTCATTGACAATGAGAACAAGATCTGCCGCTACACCGACCACGAGATATTCGACCGCTTCCACAGGGTCAGCCTGAGGCGCACCGTTGAAAAGAGCGAACAATTGACTCTCAATGACTTGAGCGCTTTCAACATCGGAGATTACGTCGTCCATATCGACCACGGAGTCGGCATTTTCGGAGGTCTTGTCAGGATGAGGGACGACAAGGGCAGGATGAACGAGGTCGTGAAACTGATGTACAAGGACAATGACGTGGTATTCGTCTCTGTCCACGCCCTTCACAAAATATCCAAGTACAAGTCCAAGGATGCCGTCCCTCCAACTATCAACAAACTCGGCTCCAAGACCTGGCAGACGCTGAAAACCAAGGCAAAGGCAAAGGTCAAGGACATTGCGAAGGAACTCATATCACTGTACGCCAAGAGGAAGGCCACCGAAGGTTTCGCCTATTCCGCTGACACTTATCTCCAGGAGGAACTCGAGTCTTCATTCATGTACGAGGACACTCCGGACCAGGAGACAGCCACCAGGGCCATCAAATCCGACATGGAGGACAAGAGTCCCATGGACAGGCTGGTGTGCGGGGACGTGGGCTTCGGAAAGACCGAACTGGCTGTCAGGGCTGCCTTCAAGGCCGTCGCCGACAACAAGCAGGTTGCGGTCCTCGTTCCTACCACAATATTGGCATTCCAGCATTACAATACCTTCAGGAACCGTCTCAAGAACTTCCCGTGCAACATTGAATACGTCAGCAGGATGAGGACGGCGAAGGAAATATCGGAAATCAGGGAAAAGCTTGAGAAGGGGCTTGTGGACATTGTCATAGGTACTCATAAGATTCTTGGCAAGTCTTTCGTTTTCAAGGACTTGGGACTTCTCATCATCGACGAGGAACAGAAGTTCGGGGTCAGCGCCAAGGAGCGTCTCCGGCAGATGAAGCTGTCGGTGGACACATTGACATTGACGGCCACCCCTATACCGAGGACATTGCAGTTCTCCCTTCTCGGAGCGAGGGATCTTTCCATCATCAGCACTCCCCCGCCGAACCGCATTCCGGTGCAGACTGAAATCATTCTCTTCGACGAGGCTGAAATCAGGTCAATCATCAATTACGAACTTGACCGCGGCGGCCAGATATTCTTCCTTCACAACAAGGTGCACGAACTCCAGGGCGTTTACGACATTCTCCACCGCCTTGTCCCCGATATGAAAATCTGCGTCGCGCACGGCCAGATGGGAGCTGAGGAGCTGGAGACCAAGATGCTGGACTTCATGCAGGGTGACTACGACATGCTGCTGAGCACCACCATCATAGAGAACGGAATAGACATTCCCAACGCCAATACCATCATCATCAACCAGGCCCAGAATTTCGGACTCAGCGACCTCCACCAGCTCAGGGGCCGTGTCGGAAGGTCGAACAAGAAGGCATTCTGCTACCTGATCGTGCCGCCTCTTACCACCCTTTCGGACGATTCCCGGCGCAGGCTCAAGGCAATAGAGGAGTTCTCCGACCTCGGAAGCGGATTCAACATTGCAATGCAGGATCTGGATATCCGCGGAGCGGGAAACCTGCTTGGTGCGGAGCAGAGCGGTTTCATTGCCGACATGGGCTACGAGACATACCAGAAAATACTTTCCGAAGCTATGGACGAACTCGGTGTGGAGACCGGCATATCCACCAGGAATGTCAATGAGGCATACGTCGAGGACTGCACTATCGAGACTGACCTCCCTGCCCTCATTCCGGATTCCTACATCGAGGTGCAGTCTGAGAAAATCAGGATATATAAAGAGCTGGATTCCATCCGCAAGGACAGCGAACTGGATAAGATGAAGGATCGTCTGGCTGACCGCTTCGGCCCTGTGCCTGAGGAACTTGCAAGGCTGTTCGACATTGTCCGCCTGAGACATCTCGGGGAGAAGCTGGGATTCGAGAAAATCATTGTTAAGAACGGGATAATGATAGCTTTCTTCATTTCCAACCAGATGTCTTCATATTACCGCTCGAAGAAATTCTCCGATGTCATCGGCAGAATCGGCGACTGCGGTCCACTCTTCGAACTGAAGCAGAATGACGCCAAGCTGAGAATAATATCGAGAAATATACATTCGATAGACGGCGCTTGCGCTGTTTTGCGAAAGTTATTGTAATTTTGCAGGGTTGTTCAAATCTGATTCGAATTGGGAAATCTTATTGTAGATATCGGCAATACGGCAGTAAAAGCCGCTTTCACTGAGGGAGTTACACTCGGGAAGACATTCAGGTACCAGGGAGAGAGGGTGAAAGATTTCATCCTTTCGCTCACCGGGCGCGGGAAACCTGAAGTAATGGTCATTTCCTCGGTTTATGAAATTCAGCCCCGGGACGAGGCAGAGTATGCGGCAGCATGCGGACGTCTGGTCATTATGGATTCCGCCCATGCCTCATTGCTCAGGGACAGCGGCCTTCCGGAATGGCTGTCCTCCGACAGGGCGGCATCCATCATTGCCGTGCGCCATCTTTTCAGTGGAAAGTCCTGTACCATAATTGATTTTGGTACTACATTGACGGTCGATTTCATAGACGGAGAAGGCAGATACGAGGGCGGAAACATCTCTCTCGGATGCCGTACCAGGTTCAAGGCCATCAACCGTTATTCCCGCTCTCTCCCGCTCATCGACACGCCTGCGGACTCCCCTGCCCTCGGCAATTCCCTGGACACTTCCATTTCCTCAGGAATCATCTCAGGCATAATGTTTGAAATATCGGGCTACGTTTGCAAAAAAGAAGACAATATTGTCGTTTTCACCGGCGGTGATGCGATTTATTTTGCAAAACGGATTAAAAACTCGATATTTGTAATTTGTAATCTTGTGCTGATTGGTTTGGCACTAATTGCTGACGGTTATGTCAATGAAAAGAATTAAGTTGTTTCTCGCCGCCGCGACGGTTTTGTTTTCCAGCGTTCTGAATGCACAGGACGGTGCATTCACCTCGTATTCTCCTTATTCCGTTTTCGGAGTGGGAAATATGAGCCGCCAGGGAAACGCATATTCCCTCAGCATGGGTGGGGTAGGCATAGCATCGAGAAGCAACCGCTTCATAAATATTGTGAATCCGGCCGCAGTCACAGCCAGGGACACTCTCTCGTTCATGCTTGACTTCGGACTTTCCGTTGACAACAGAGTTTACCGTCAGGGAGATGTGAAATCCGCAAAGAACCTGTTCAATATCAGTAATTTCACATTTTCAGTACCGATCTGGAAAAAGTCTGCCCTCTATGCAGGAATAACTCCTTATTCCTCGCTCGGATATGATTTTTCCCACAGCATCACGGATCCTGAAATCATTGCAAATGCGGGCAATGTGACATACAGCTGCAGCGGTTCAGGCGGAATATACCAGATTTTTCTCGGAGCCGGTGCCACCTTCTTCAGGAATCTCTCCATCGGAGCCCAGGTGACTTATTACTTCGGAAACATTTTCAAGAGTACCGGCATGGACTTCGACTTGAGTTCCTACAGGGACATCAGCAGCGGTTATACCATGAATCTCAGGGCTGTAGGAGGCAAGTTCGGCATCCAGTACGACAAGGGGCTCGGCGGAGGTTATTTCCTCACGGTCGGAGCCACATACAGCACACAGGCCAAGATGAAGGGGTATGTTACCGACTACAAGTATGCCAGCATTTCCAGCATCAGTGATACCCTGCATCACAGCATCGACACTCTCGGGAGAAATTCCAAGCTGAAACTCGCCTCGGAATACGGAGTCGGAATATCATTGCGCAAGGGTGACAAGTGGAGAATGGAGTTGAACTATCTCTGCTCCGACTGGACCGGAACCCATATGGACCAGGTCACCGGATTTTCCAATATCGGCGAAAACAAATTCTCCACCACCTTCTCGCAGTCCTTCAGGGCAGGTTTCGAGATTGTTCCGAACAGGAATGACATAAGGTACTATATGAAGAGATGTTCCTACAGGGCCGGATTGTACTATGACAATGATTACTTCAAGGTCAACGGCAACAAGGTCACCTCGTACGGACTTACACTCGGAATAACATTGCCGGTGTTCAGATGGTACAACGGAGTTTCAGTCGGGTTGGATGTCGGCAGGCGAGGCAGTGCAGCCGACGGGATGATAAGGGAGACATACGCTTCCATAGCATTGGGATTCAATATCCACGACATATGGTTCCAGAAACCTAAATACGAGTAGTACTTATCTATGAATAATTAAACTTTAAGATATCATGAGAAGAATTGCATTTATCGCGGTAACAGCGGTTGTTTTGATGTTCGGAGGAAACAATGTCTTCGCTCAGGGAAAATACGGCGCAGACAGTGCCGAGTGCATCAAGTATCTCTCTTACTACAAAGAGTATTTCAAGAGCAAGAACTATGACGCCGCTCTCCCTAACTGGAGAAAGGCTTACAAGCTTTGCCCTCCTACCGCCAACCAGACCATGCTCATTGACGGAACCACTCTTATGAGAAGGGTCATTTCCAAGAATGCCTCCAATGCCGAGTACCGCAACGCATTGGTGGATACCCTTATCAATCTCCACAAGGTTCGTGCTCAGTATTACGGCAAATACAAGGTTACAGCTCTCAACAACATGGCCCTTGACATGGCCAACTATTACAAGAGCACTCCTGCACAGCTTCACGCCGGTCTTACCGAGGTGATCAATGAGAACAAGGAGCAGACAAGACCTTCAATCCTTCTCATTGACCTCAATGCTGCCGTGCAGCTCTATCAGAATTCCGAGCTTCAGGCTGATGACATCATCAATATCTACCAGAACAACATGGCCCTTCTTGAGGCTGCCGTTCCGGCCGATGCCAATGCCAAGGAAGAACTTGAGAAAATCAAGGATGACATGGAGAGCCTCTTCGTGGCCAGCAAGGTTGCAAGCTGCGAGAAGATCATCGAGGTCTATGGACCTAGATATGCTGCAGCCAGCGATGATATCGCCCTGGTTTCCAATATCGTGAAGATGATGAGCGCAGCCGATGACTGCACCGGCAACGATCTCTATCTCAATGCAGCCACCTCCCTCCACAAGCTTGATCCGTCAAGCCAGTCAGCATATTTCCTCTACAAGCTCAATGCTTCCAGGGGCAATGTCGATGCTGCTCTGTCTTATCTTGAGGAGTCCCTCGCTTCCACTGAACTTGATGTCAAGACTGCTGCAGACTACAATTTCGAGGCTGCTACATTCTGCGTGAAGAATGGAAAGAACGCCAAGGCTCTCAGCTTTGCGGAGAAGGCAAAGGAACTCGACCCGGAGTATGCCGGAAGAGCTTACTATCTGATTGGAACTGTTTGGGGTTCAACTACTTGCGGTGGAGACGAAATCGCCAAGAGATCTCCTTACTGGGTTGCTGTCGATTATATGAACAAGGCCAAGGCTGCTGACGAATCCCTTACCGAAGACTGCAACAGGATGATTTCCCAGTACAGGATCTACTTCCCTCAGACAGCAGAGGCATTCATGTACAACTACACTGACGGACAGTCATATACCGTTTCCTGCGGAGGCATGAGGGCTGTCACCACAGTCAGAACTCAGAAATAGCCGGCTGTTTGAATACAGTTACAAATATTCTAAGGATAATTGCAACCGCGTCGGCGGTTGCTTTTGTCCTTTATTCGTGTTCCGACCGTCTTTCCAGGGCGGAAAAGCTCGACCTGTCCTCCACGCCGCTCCAGACCGTGGACAGCATGTATCTGATACAGACGAAGAACGGTAAGATTGAGATGCGGGTGGTAACTGCCGTGATGCAGCATTTCGAGAACGATTCTGTCGCCTATGACCTTTTTCCGTCGGGAATGAACGTATATGCATACACCGACGACGAGGTCCTTGAATCCACCATAGTTTCGGATGAGGCGAGCCATTACACATACAAGGGCAGCCGGGAGGAAATCTGGAAGGCGTACGGCAATGTAGTGGTCAAGAATCTGGTCAACAACCAGACGATGGAGAGCGACACCATCTACTGGGATCAGAGCAAGAAGGAAATATACACTGACTGCTATGTCAGGATGTATTCTCCGGACGGACTCATCCAGGGCTACGGCATGAGGTCGGACGAGAGGGCGAGGAATGCGATAGTACTCAATCCTTTCAACAATTTCGGCGTGGTCGTGAAGGACAGTACGGAGGTAATCATTGATTCGGTCAATTTTATAGGGCCGTTGTTAGAAAAATGATTATAAATTGATGGAAAATTACTATCTTCGTGACCTTAAATGATTTTTTGAAAATAATAATTAAAAAACCAATAATAAAATGGCGGTTCTTGAAAAGTTGCGCGTAAAGTTCGGCATGGCGGTGTCAATCATCATCGCCTTGGGCCTGCTTTCATTCATTATCGATCCTAACGAGGTTATTTCTGCTTTCCAGGGAATGTCATCCAAATACGATGTTGGAGAAATCAACGGCAAGTCCGTTTCTTACAACAACTTCCAGGAGGATGTGCAGAAGTTCACCACTATCAATGAACTTATGACCGGCTCTTCTGTCCAGAGCAGCGAGCAGCAGGTCCAGATCAGAAATGCCGCGTGGCAGGATCTCATCTACAAGTATCTCTTCGTTGAAAAGGCTCGTGAAGCAGGTCTCGAGGTAGGGGAGTCCGAGATGTTGGATCTCACACAGGGTGATATGCTTTCCCCTCTCGTTGCCCAGAATCCTGCATTCATGGACGAGACCGGTAATTTCTCCAAGTCGAATCTCGTCCAGTTCGTGAAGAATCTTGATTCTGATCAGAGCGGCAATCTCAGACTTTACTGGAACTATCTCCAGAGTTCAATCTACAACCAGCAGCTCTTCTCGAAGTACAGTTCACTCTTCACCCAGAGCAATACCGTTTCTCCTCTGATGCTCGACAAGACCATCGCCGAGAACAACAATACCGTGGATGTAGAGTTCGTGATGGTTCCTCACGGATACCAGAGGGATTCCTCAGTGGTAGTTTCAGACAGCGAGGTAAAGGCTTTCTACAAGTCTCACAAGAAACTCTACAAGCAGAATGCAAGCCGCGACATGGAGTATGTAGTGTTCGAGGTAAAGCCATCCGAGAAGGATGTCAATGCCACAAGGGCAAAGGTTGCCGACATCTACGAAGAATTCGCTGCCACCGACAACATGAAGTCTTTCCTTGGAAGAAATTCCGACAGGGCTTTCGATGCCCGCTACTACAAGGAAGGAGAACTCAAGACTGTCTCTTCTGATGTTGACGCATTCGTATGGAGCGGCAATGCAGAGGTTTCAGACATCATAAGCAATGGTGACAAGTTCTATGTAGCCAGGGTTCTTGATTCAAGGGAAATGCCTGACTCAGTATATGTAAAGCATATTCTCCTCACCGGTGACGCCGTTTCCAAGGCAGACAGCCTCGCAAAGGTGGCCGGAAAAGAAGGTTTCTCCAATCTTGCAGCCCTCTATTCAGAGGACAAGAATTCCGCCGCTGACGGCGAGCTCGGAAACATCGGCTGGATGACCCAGACCTACATGATTCCAGGTTTCGAGTCCGTGATGACTGCAAAGACGGGTGTTCCTTTCGTTCTCAAGACTCAGTATGGCACCCATGTAGTCCTTGTCTCCAAGACTACAAAGCCTTCTCTCAAGAAGCAGGTTGCTGTCCTCCTCAAGGAGTCCGTTCCAAGCAAGGAGACTTATGCTGCGATGTATGCAAAGGCCAATCAGTTCGCTACCATCGCTTCTTCAGGCTACGAGGCCTACAAGAATGCAGTGGATACTCTCGGTCTCTATTCTCATCCTGTAAACGGTCTTGCAGAGGGTACTGACAGGTTCGGTTCCATCGACAATGCCAAGGAAGTAAGCCGCTGGGCTTACGAGAACAAGGCAGGCAAGGTTTCCGGCATCATCACTGTTGACAACAACTATTACTTCGTGGCTACCGTAAAGGCCATCCACAAGGAAGGATATGCAAAACTCAGCGAGGTTGCTCCTATGATAAAGGATAATCTCTACTATGAGAAGCTTGCTGAGAAGAAGGCTGCCGAAGTTGCTGCCAAGATTGAGGGAATGACTGATCTTCAGGCTATTGCTGAAAAGCTCGGTACTACTGTAAGCACTCAGTCCGGAGTAGCGTTCTCTTCTCTGAACTCCCAGGGTCTCGATCCTAAGTTCATCGGTGCAGCCGTTGTGGCTCCGGAGAATGTGGTCTGCGGTCCGGTTGCAGGTTCCATTGGAGTATATGTATTCAAGGTTACCGGTCACGATACCGGTGCATTCTTCACCGAGGATGATGCGAAGAGCAGGGCTTCCCAGGCCAATGCCTACATGTCCCAGATGATTCTTCCGGTGATGATGAACGATGCCGATGTGAAGGACAACAGGGCTCGCTTCTATTAATGGACAGTTACATAGCTCTTTATATTGCGGATGGCTTTTGTCATCCGCTTTTTTTATATCTTAATGTGTATTTCAATATAGTAGGTTGGCTCCGGACGGCGTAGCCGCCCGTGGCTCCGTGAACGGTGAGGGGCCCGCCGCAAAGCGGTGGGAGGGATAGCACCGAAGGTGCGTACCGGTCCGGAGCCAACCTACTATATTTATATGCATATATTTGTAATAATTATCCAAATATTATTTATATTTGCGTACCAACCAATAATAATATTCATTATGAAACGACAGATATCCGTCATTCTGGCTCTTGTTGCGTCCAGCATTTCCATCATCAGCTGCAGCAATGCCGCAAATGAACCGAAAGATGCCGTGCAGGCCGCTCTGGAGGCGTACAAGTACGTTTCGGACACTACGATAAAGGCACCGTTGTTTGACCCTTATGAACTTGGTGAAGAGCCTGTTTTCGATATGGTTACCACGGCCGGGACCATACGTTTCAAGTTTTACAGGCAGACTCCGCTGCACAGGCGTGTTTACACCAGTCTCATAGCCGGTCATTTCTTCGACGGGATTCTTTTCCAGAGGGTGGTTGACGGTTTCATGATACAGGGTGGTGACCCGTTCACGAAGGATCCTTGCAGAAGCATGGACCAGTGGGGTTGCGGCGACCTTGGTTTCTGGATTCCGAATGAGTGCACACCTGAGCTGACACATAAGAAAGGCTGCCTTGCAGGTGCCCGTGAACCGGACGATGTGAATCCTGGCAAGGCCTCTTCAAGCACCCAGTTCTACTTCGTTCAGAGTGAGGATGGATGCAGGCATTTGAATGGCAATTACACCGTCTTCGGGGAGACCATTTCGGGATTTGAAGTGATTGACTCGATCGCATCCTCGCCGACCGGCCTTCTCCGTCCTGAACTTCCGGATTCACCTGTCAGGATTCTTCACATTGACCTCGTCAGTGACGGAAAACAGTGACCGGCACATAAGCACAGCATATCCCGTTTTGAAGGACTTGCCGCCCTCGGCACTAGAGGGAGGGGCCCAAACGCAGTTTGGGAGGGCCTGGTCCGGAAAAACGGGATATGCTGTGCTGAAGATTTTATTTTTGAGGTTATCTAGACATTGAACAGGAAATGCATTACGTCTCCGTCCTCGACTACGTACTCCTTTCCCTCCGTATTCAGCTTTCCTGCGGCCCGTACGGCCGATTCTGACTTGTAATGGATGAAGTCCTCGTATTTGATGACTTCTGCCCGTATAAAGCCTTTTTCGAAGTCTGAGTGGATGACTCCGGCGGCCTTCGGGGCCTTGTCCCCCTTGTGGATTGTCCAGGCACGGCATTCATCAGCTCCGGCCGTGAAGAAAGTCTGGAGACCGAGAAGCCTGTAGGCTCCCTGAATCAGACGGGCGGAGCCGGATTCGGTCAGACCCATCTCGTCCAGGAACATCTGCCTGTCCTCGTAGCTGTCCATCTCGGCTATTTCCGCCTCGGTGCGGGCTGAAATGATCAGAATTTCGGCATTTTCCTCCTTTACAGCCTCCCTGACGGCATCCACGTAGGCATTGCCGTTCACTGCCGACTTGTCATCCACATTGCAGATATACATTACCGGCTTGTTGGTCAGGAGGAAGAGATCCTTTGCCATACCTTCTTCTTCTGCCGAGAGTTCCACCGTGCGGCAGGATTTTCCGGCGAGGAGGGCCTCCCTGTATCTTTCCAGCAGGTCCACCAGTTTCTTTGCATCCTTGTCACCACCGGTCTTGGCCTGCTTGGAAGCCTTTGCAAGACGGTTTTCCACTGTCTCCAGATCCTTGATCTGAAGTTCGGCATCCACTACCTCCTTGTCCCTCACAGGATCTACGGAGCCATCCACGTGTACAATATTGCCATCGTCGAAGCATCTCAGAACGTGAAGGATGGCATCGGTCTCCCTGATATTCGCAAGGAACTGATTGCCAAGGCCTTCTCCCTTGCTGGCTCCCTTCACGAGACCGGCGATGTCCACGATGTCCACAGTCGCAGGAATCACGCGCTGTGGTTTGCATAGGTCTGCGAGGGCCTCAAGTCTCTTGTCAGGTACATTTGTGGAACCGAGATTCGGCTCAATGGTGCAGAACGGGAAATTGGCACTCTGCGCCCTTCCTGAACTTACACAGTTGAACAATGTGGATTTTCCGACGTTGGGAAGTCCTACTATACCGCATTTAAGTGACATATCTGATTCAGTTTATATTCTTACAAAGGAGTGCAAAGTTACTAATTAATCGCCACATATATCTTATTTATGCCACAATTATATGAATTTTAAATTTGCCACCGGCCTGAAAACGGAGCTGAAATGCTATGTTGCGAAAAAAGAATGATGAATATGATTTTGTCAATGATGATGTGTATGGTCCTTTGCGGGATTGATTTTCCGGTAAGGGATACATTGCCGGAGGCAGAAGAATCTGCAGCTTATGCGGAAACCAAAGCCGGTCCGGCTACTCTGGTGGTATTCTGGAATCTGGAGAATTTCTTTGACTGGGAAGACGGTGGGACGGGGGAGTCCGACAGGGACTTCACGCCCGGTGGACTCAGGCATTGGACAGCCACGAAATTCTACAGGAAGGCCAATCTCGTTGCCAAGGCCCTTTTCTGGATGAAGGACAGGTACGGGAGGATGCCGGACGTGGCCGGGTTTGCGGAAACAGAGAATAAATCAGTTATCAATAGATTGGTATTCAATACATTGCTGCGAAAGTACGGCTACTCTGTCCTGCATAGGGAATCATTGGATCACAGAGGAATAGACGTGGCCCTCATCTACAGGCGGGACAGTCTCCGCCTGATGAATGGCGGAATCCGCAGACTTGATTCGATGGCTACCAGGGACATTCTTTTCGCTGACTTGGAAGATCTGCGCAATGGTCAGCGCAGAGTATTCATAGTTAACCACTTTCCGTCGAAATACGGAGGAGGGGAGACCGGGTCGCGGAGGGAGGCGGCCGCCATTGCCTTGAAATCACTCTGCGACTCTGTCATTTCCAAAAAGGTGGCGGATGTAGTGGCGATGGGGGATTTCAATGATGTCCCTTCATCACCTGCATTCGACACATTGCGGACCTCATTGACCTGCCTTGCGGATTCTTTTGAAAAGGAGGGCAGGGGGACCATCAGATTCAACGGGAAATGGGACATGATAGATATGTTCTGGACCTCCGCAGGAGTATCCGGCGAAATGGAAATCGCCGAAATGCCCTTTCTGATGGTCTGGGACAATGTTTACCCTGGATACAAGCCTCTCCGCACATATTCCGGTCCGAGATATCTCGGAGGAGTGAGCGACCATTGCCCGATTGTGCTCATGATGGATTGAAAACAAGGAAAATTAAAATTAATTCACTACCTTTATGCCAATGCGGCACAAATCCCGCATATCAGTATAATACCACATATTCCGATAACTTTTGATTATGGAAAGAACACTAGTAATCATCAAACCTGGCGCCCTCCAGAGAGGAATCGTCGGTGAAATCATCTCCAGATTCGAAAAAAGGGGACTTAAACTTGTTGCAATGAAAATGGCTCAGCTGGACGATGAAATTCTCGCCGTTCACTATGCGCATCTCCTTGACAGACCGTTCTTTCCGTGGCTCAGGGACGGAATGAAGGCAGCGCCTGTCATTCTCTGCTGCTGGGAGGGATATGATGCGGTGCAGGTGGTAAGGTCGATGGCCGGGGCTACAAAGGCCAGCAAGGCTGTTCCGGGAACCATAAGGGGAGATTATTCATTGAGCGCACAGGAGAATGTGGTACATACCTCGGACTCCATAGAAAATGCCGCCATCGAACTCGACCGTTTCTTCAAGCCGGAGGATTATTTCGAGTATCAGTCTCCTCTGGACCCATTCAAGTATGCGCCTGACGAGAGATAGTTCCGCTATTTGAATTTTCGATACACTTTCTTAACTTTGTCAGGATAACGGCAAGGTGAAATTCTGCCGTGCCGTATGGAATGAAAATAAATCAATTAAACCACATACTGTTATGGAAATGAAATCCAGAATTCAGGAGAAATTCAAACTCCTCTATGGTACTGACGGCGATATGTTCGCATCGGCCGGACGAATCAACCTCATCGGCGAGCACACTGACTACAATGGAGGTTATGTATTCCCGGGCGCCATCAACAAGGGCATCGTCATTGAAATCAAACTAAACGGAACAGACAAGGTTCACGCATATTCCCTCGATTATGATGAGTATGTAGAGTTCGGCCTCAATGAGGAGGACAAGCCTCAGCAGAGCTGGGCACGCTATATCTTCGGCGTTTGCCGCGAGACCATCAAGCGTGGCGGAAAGGTTGAAGGATTCGATACCGTATTTGCTGGAGACGTTCCTCTCGGAGCGGGACTTTCTTCATCTGCAGCCCTTGAGAGTACGTTCGCATATGCTTTGAACTATCTCTTCAACAATATGACCGACAAGTTCGAACTTGCCAAGATCGGACAGTCCACCGAGCATAACTACTGCGGTGTGAACTGCGGCATCATGGACCAGTTCGCATCCGTGTTCGGAAAGAAGGGAAGCCTCATTCGCTTGAACTGCAAGACATTGGAGTACAAGTACTTCCCATTCGACCCGGAGGCTGCCGGATACAAGCTCGTTCTCGTTGACTCCTGCGTGAAGCACGAACTTGCCTCTTCAGCATACAACCAGAGACGCCAGTCCTGCGAGAATGTATGCGCCGCTATCAAGAAGAACCATCCTGACGTGGAGTTCCTCAGCGATGCCAAGAGGGTATGGCTCGAAGAGGTCCGCGAACTTGTTCCTGAGGAGGATTTCCTCCGCGCGGAGTATGTTATCGGAGAGGTGCAGAGAGTGCTCGATGTCTGCGATGCTCTTGAAAGGTCTGACTATGAGACTGTCGGTGAGATGATGTATCAGACACACTTCGGACTCAGCCGCCTTTATGAGGTCAGCTGCGAGGAACTTGACTTCCTGAACAAGCTCGCCCGCAAGTGCGACGTTACCGGTTCACGCGTGATGGGTGGCGGCTTCGGTGGCTGCACCATCAACCTCGTCAAGGACAATCTCTACGATGACTTCGTGAACACGGCCATCGAGAAATTCACCGAGAAATTCGGACACGCTCCTAAGATTTACGATGTAGTCATAAGCGACGGAGCACGCAAGATCGAATTCTAAATTGCATTGACTTGCATACAAGAGAGGCTGACCCAAAAGGTCAGTTTCTTTTTTTTAGACTGATATGTTCAGGAGGATAATCAGTAAATATTTTTAATAGCTGATTGAATACATTCTTTTTTGCAATTCCATGTGTATCTTCGCAAGATATTCTAAAAAATATGTAGGAAATGAGAAAGAATTATTTTAATCATTTCTCTCTTGCTGACTCTCTCCTGCACCAAGGAGAAGAATTATCCCAATAATGCATCGCTTGATTCTGATGATCTCGGACAGAAAGAGTTCCGATTTGGTGACTCAATTATTACGGACGAGAGTGACAACGGATATGAATTAGCCTATTATTCAACAGGCTCTTTGGATTTTATTATAGCACCTCAAAGTAAAGTAAAATGAAAAATAGAATTATATACATACTGTTATTCGCCACTTTGATTTCATTTGTATCCAGTTGCGAGAAAGATGATACGGATGAATGGTATGTTCATTACGTTGCTATTCCGACAGATAAGGCGGATTTGAATAAGGAACACGACGCAATTGTTACTCTACCTTGGAAAAAAGATGAAAAATTCTTGTTCATGGTGACTTACGACCAGATTTATGGGCCCTTTAAGAAAGGGACAAGAATATGGTTCCTTGTTGACACTCCACACTTGGACACTTATGATGTCCAGCTGTGGATAAGCCATGAGCGGAAGGATTTCCAGCTTGCCTGTGCAGGCAAAAACCAAATAGACATGATACTCCCATAGCAAGACTGCTGCTGCCAAGGTGGTCAGGGGGAAACCCTGTGTACTTCTTCACGTATCCGTAGTGGCATATTGACTGCCAGGTTTGCACGAACTACCACGCTGAAATTCCCGCCTGGATGGAATACACTAGCAGTTCCGCTGATATGCACCTGATTAATGATTTCCACGAATGGCCACGCATAAATAGGCAAAAGTCAAGTGCGAGGAGAGCCTTGAGGCTAGCTCCCCGCAGCGCTTGACCTTTAGCCTCCGGAGGGCATTTATTCCGTCGGCGGTGCTGCGATCGACGTTGGCTGAAATGATACGCTGCGGAACCGGTTGCCAATAAGTATATGAAACAAAGTAACTTGCGGCAAAGCCAGCCCTCGTGACATTCATCTGGACAGAGACATGCCATTCTAGGGCATTGTAGGGCATCCGGGGTGTCCCAATGGAAAGAAATTGTGTCCATCTGCACAGCCTACCTGCCTCACAGCTGCGTAGAACGATAGGGTGGGTGTGCAGATGAATGTCACGAGAACGATATTCAGCAACTGTCTCCTCTATACGGGTTAAAAACCGATGCGATGACGACCAAGGTTCAGCATCCAAGATCTTCCACGTCGAATGCAGACATCGTGGATAGTATCGTAATCACTTTGTGCAAATCACCGGGCAGGGGTGGTGCCTCTACAGATACTTGTGGATAGGGTGGCACGGCCCGGTGTCTTGAAATTGACGGCACCGGGCAGCAGGGGTATTGCCACACATATCTGTAGTGTGGTATCGACTGCCCGGTGATTTGCACGAAGCTGGTAAACGGCGCATCTTGGAGACGTTTCCAGCAAGGCAACATATTTCATCGTTGACTAGAGCGGGACTTTCCACGCTGAGGACAGATATATCGGAAGGTCCATCATCCAAGGCAGAACCTTCCACGCTGAAACCTGATATCACGGACGGTTAGTTACTGAATAAGAAAATGTATACTTGGCCTGTCTGGCGTCAACGCAGCCGGAATATACGCCCTCCGGCTGCTCAAAGCAGGCTGAGCAAGCTCCGCCGTCGGCTCGCTCAGCCCGCTTTGTGACGGCTTCCGGGCGGGGATCTCCCACGAAAAGTGCCTCATCAGCCGGTTCCACCCCTTCCAAAGCCTTGCAGGTGACAGATTATACTTTGGAATTCCAACTTTTCGGACAGGCTGGGGAGGAGGTATACGAGATTCGAAGTGCTTCCTCTTCTGCCTAAAGAACATCTATGCCTAGACATAGGGTTTTACCCTTGAGCCTGCAAAGGTGCCAGAAAACAAGAAGAGGATGACTCAAATGACCGGAGCCATCCCTTTTTTTATCGCATCCTGGCAGCGAGCCACTCGGCGTCCACCTTGGCGAAACCCTTTCCGGGGCGGAGGGAAGGATTGCGCTGCAGGATTCCGCGGCAGTCCTCATAGACATTGAAGCCTATGACGACTCCCTGGATCTGGCCGTCGAGAGGGTAGGAGAGAGTGATGTCATTGTCCGGGCCGTTCATCTTGTAGAATTTGAAAGGGGCCTTCATTACCGCTTCGGCCTTTTCCTTGTCAGACAGCTTTCCGGCGATTTCCATCCTGGTTATGTACTTGCTCATTTCCATCACCACGTCGTCCAGGCCGGCGTCGTGAATATTGACCTTCTCGATGAGAGAACCCACGTCAGAGACCATCCTGAGCACATAACCTTCCATATCGGCTCCTTCCGTAACGAGCTGGCCCGCTATCGATTCCATCTTCTTCTCAATCATTTTCCTGTCCGCTTCGGAAATTGATCCCTCCGGCAACAAAAGAATCATAAGCCTCTCATCCGGGTCGTGGTACAGGGTCTGGAAGACTGCGAGATTGACCTGGCCGCAATGGGGACATTGCCACAGAAACAGCGATCCGTCCTTGACTTTTCCCTTCAGTTCAGGATTCTCCCTGACATTTATCGTCTGGAAAACGTCAATATTGTCTGCATTGCCGCAGGCTGTGCATTTTGCTGGAGTCTTCATATTTTCATTTTTAATTATTGACTTACAAAAATACCATTTTCGGCTCCATTTTCAGCATTTAAGGCCAGAAATTTGCCTATATTGGAAATAATATGCTATATTTGGACGATTTTCGGCAAATGCCGTGACCTGCAAACTTTAAAACCAAACCAAAACTCAATGAAATCTTGGCTTAAACAATTCACGACCGAGGACTGGATTATCGTCTTCGTAGGAGCGGCCGTTCTGGCGCTCGCGTGCATTTTTCCTGCATCCATGCCTAAGATGCCAAAGACTCTGGCCTCTGGAGCGGACTGGCTCAGCGCCATTTACATGTTCGGCTTTGTGCTGCTTCTCACATATGTGACTCTGGCAGCCCTCAGAAAGCCTCTTAAGGGAACATTCGTATCATTGCTCTTCATCTTCGCCATCACTCTGCTGGCCCAGGTGACAGCGAATATTCCTATCATAAAGAAATGGGGACTCGAATCAGTGTTCTTCGCCGTCATCTACGGCCTCATTCTCAACAACTGCTTCAAGCTCCCGTCCTGGCTCAAGACAGCCGTCAACAGCGAGTTCTACATCAAGGTGGGCATCATCTGCCTCGGTTCCACCATCCTCTTCGGAGAAATGATGAAATCCGGCGCTTTCGGACTTGCCCAGTCTCTCATTGTAGTGTTCACCGTATGGTATTTCTGCTTCTGGGTAGGAAAGAAGATGAATGTTGACCCTGAGATGGGTACAATGCTTTCCAGCGCCGTTTCAATCTGCGGCGTATCGGCTGCCATCGCCACTTGCGGAGTCATCAAGGGCGACGACAAGAAACTCACCTACGTGGTTTCCCTCGTGCTCATAATTGCCATTCCGATGATGTACCTGCTGCCTTGGCTCGCAGACCTCATGAACCTCCCTCCTGAGGTTGCCGGAGCATGGATCGGAGGCACAATCGACACTACCGGTGCGGTAGCTGCCGCCGGAACCCTTATCAGCGACCCGGCAGCGGGACAGACCGCAATCATCGTGAAATCATCCCAGAACGTGCTTCTCGGCCTCGCCGCCTTCTTCATTTCAATGATGTGGGCATACCGCGGAACCAACGCCAATTCCCGCCCGACAGCAGGCCTCATCTGGGAGAGATTCCCTAAGTTCGTCCTCGGAATGATCATAGCTTCCCTCGTCTTCAGCTTCCTTCTCGAACCGGAGACAGCCAAGACTGTAGGCAAGGTGACAAAGGGCTTCCAGAACACCCTCTTCAGCATCGCATTCGTATGCATAGGTCTCGAGACCAGGCTGAAGGATATCTTCGGCAAGGAGAACAGGGTTCCTCTCAAGGTGTTCCTCACCGCTCAGACATTCAACATTTTCGTAACTCTCGTGATAGCCTACATCATTTTCGGCATCATCAAGCCGGCATTGGGCTAGTATCAGAGATTGATATCGAAAACGAATCCGAAATGGTGGCTGTCCACAGGGCAGCCGCCATTTTTCATCATATCCACGGCATTGCCTCCGTTGTAGTCGTAGGAGAATCCGATGCGGCAGTCGTATGGCAGCCAGAGGAAATTGCCCAGATGCGCCGTGAACTTGAACCCTGCGCTGAACAGATTTCCGTCCGAAAGGTTCATTCCTTCGGAGAATGCGAGGAAGTCGAAATGCGGAGTCAGCTCGAAGTTCTTTATGTAGAACAGGGGAGAGAACCAGGAAATGTCTCCAATCCATATCGGTATGGCATAATCTGCACTGATTTTCAATTGGTTGCGTGAATTTGACTCAAGATGGGAGGTGATGGCCGAACCGGTGATTCCGCGAGGGGAGACATTCACGTGGTTCTCCCTGAAAATGCCGGCTCCCTTCTGGTGCTGGTACAATGCCGAAATCATCAGTCCCTGAGTCCTGGTTATGCCCGGGAGATAGCCGTAAAGAAGTCCGTAGCAGGTCGGAGTGAATATCTTTTCCAATCCGGTCCTGAGTGAATATCCGGCCTGGAAGCCGATTCCGTACTGCGGATATATCTCAGAGGAGGCCATTTCGCGCATCAGGCTGGCGGAGAGATTGGCGGAGAGTTGCTGCATGAAGACATTTCCGCCCCTCTCGTAACCGGTGAAATGAGCGATACCGGCTATCCCGCTGAAGTTGCCGTCGTAGGTTATTTTCCTTGAGGACTTGTTGAACAGGTCGTTTCCGACCGTGTACGAAACCTGCGGGATAACTTTCCTGACCCATCCGCCTGAACTGAAATCAAGCGGAACGTAAACCTTGAAACGGCCTTCCGCATAAGGTCTGTCAAGCAGCACCCCTCTGAATGTGTCCTTGTATAAGCCACCCTCCCCGATACTGTACCTGGAATACTGGATTGCCGACCTTTCATTGATGTCGGCGGCGATTTCGAATACCGGATACAGCCCGGAATAACTGAAACGGAGATGCCCCGAATGCCTGCGTTTCCTTTCACCATAAACATAGGAATACGGATCTTCGTGCCAGCTGTAGCCCACCGAACCGCTCGCAGTTCCAAGATCGTTCTGGAACAATGCGATTGCACCTGCCGATACTGATTCGTAAACCCGGTATCCGGAGAGTGACCTGATATTGTCGTAGTCAAAATATACCGGAGCCCAGGAATGGAATCTCAGAATATGTCCTGCCTTGCGGTAAGGTTTTGATTCAGAGAACTCTGCATAAGTATTTCCCTCCGGCCATGCGATTTCCTTGCGCTCCGAGAGAATGCGTTCCTGCCGGCTGAGTCCCTCCGCCAGGACATATTCGTGGCGGTCTTCCAGGCTGACTTCCCTGCTTAGAAGGAGGTCGGCCGGCGTGCGGTAAAGCATCTTGTCCCCGACCTTCGGGACAGTGTAGAGGAGATTGTCCCCGGCGAAGCAGAACTCCGCACCGCCGTTTTCCAGGGAGGTAAGCATTGTGATTCTCCCCGTTTCCGGGTCAAGGCGGTAATACTCATTGGTTCCGGTCCTGTCGCATGCGAAGTAAAGGTATTCTCCGTCTGCCTTGAGATTGCGTATGCTGACAGGGGAAGGTTTGGAGATGCAGTTCAGGGAACCGTCTTCCCCAATGCTGTAAAACCCGAATCCCTTATCGGATATTGCGCTGAATATCAATGTTTTCTCTACCTGGCAGACCTCCGTGGCCTGAAGATGTCCGGGGATTCTGAAGGTTCTGGCGACATTGCCGTCAGCGGTGGAGATCAGCACGATTTCAGTGCCGCCTTCCCTCGGAACCGACACTGCGGCGAGATATTTTCCGTCCGGGGAAGGGGATGGATTGTAGTATCTTGCTCCATTGGTCAGGGACCTCATTCTGCCGGTCTCCAGGTCGTAATATCTTATGTGGGAGTCATTCTGCAATGTCCACCTCTCATCCTGGGCTGTCTCGCTCCACCAGAGTTTTCCGTCGGCATATGAGAGCCTGCTCGTCCCTCTCCCGAACGGACGGAGCTTCTCCATCTCTCCGGTGGCGGGGTCGATTCTCACAAGCATGGGCGCATCTGCGATTCCGGAGCATACGGCATAAATGCTGCCTTCCGCATAGACATTGCCATAAAGCTTTGTATACCAATTGGTTTCATCCGAGAGCCTGTCCGATGGGATGAATGGTCCACGCTCCTGCCTCTCCTCCTCCCAGATTGTCCTGAGCGAATCCGTAATTGACCTGAATGTCTTCCTGAACTTCATTCCTGAGGCGGCCTTGACCGTCTTCTGCGTGTTGAAGAAGCGGAACGGATTTCTCTGGATTCTGGAAAAATACCTTTCCGTGAACAGGGGGTCGTCGTAGAAATATCTCACACCGCCGGCAGTGATGTATCCCAGTGCGTAGTGGTCCGGAGAATAATGCCTGTAGGAGCCGTATCTCCAGCTGTACCAATCCCTGGAAATGCCCTCAGGAAATGCCGTACGGTAATATTCCAGGAAGTCTGAGGAACGGCCGCGTCCTGAGCCGGTGAGGGCTGTCTCCGCAATGACGGCATCTCCCTCAAGCAGCCAGGTGCTCGGCCACAATGCCGAATATGCTCCGGGCGCCATGTCCCCGAGCAGCCAGGTCAGCGGCTTCAGCCAGCCCTTGTATCCGAGCTGCATCTGGGAGATGTGCCTGCCCTCGTGAATGGCCAGATTGGTCGTCCACGGCATCGGTTCCGGGTCATAGACGGAAGGGAGGGTGAAAATGTCGAGACGCTTCGGGGCCCAGGTAACGGCTGCATTGGAGATTCCGTTCCAGACGTGGATCAGGAGGGGGAATTTCCTCTTTTTCCCGTCCTTCAGGGTCATGCCGGAACTTATGGCCTCCGCCTGCACATATTTTTCAAACTCATTGCCGTAAACCAATGCGAGGGAATCTGATCCGCGAGGGTATACAATCCGGTAATGAGGTGTCTCGAAAGTACGCCAGCGGAGTCTTCCCGGATCGTCTCCGAGACTGTAGAACTGGGCCTTTGCGGCCATCATGGACAGAGTGAGGCAAATTATTGTCAATGCCGCCTTTATGCTGAAATCACAAGCTGTTTTCGTCATTATTATCCGGAGTTGAGAAATCTGTTGCCCAACCGTCGGCAAATCTAACTATTTTTTATATTTTTGCATCCGGAAACATACGGTAAAACTATTATTTATGCAAATCCTACTTCAGATCCTCACCCTTTTCGGTGCCCTGGCAATGTTCCTGTACGGAATGACACTGATGAGTGAAGGTCTTCAGAAAGCAGCCGGCGACAAGCTCAGGTCATTCCTCGCCGCAATGACATCCACAAGACTCAAGAGAGTCATCACGGGTATAATCATCACGGCTCTCATCCAGTCCTCGAGCGGAACCACCGTCATGGTGGTAAGTATGGTCAATGCCGGTCTCCTCTCCCTCGGAAATGCTATTGGAGTGATTATGGGAGCCAATATCGGTACCACCATAACCGCCTGGCTCATAGCTGTTTTCGGCTTCAGTGTGGATATCTCCACCTTTGCCATTCCGCTGGTTGCATTAGGATTCATATTCACTCTCAACAAGAACAACCGTACCCGCAGCATCGGACAGTGCATCATCGGTTTCTGCCTCCTGATTCTCGGTCTCGCGGCCCTCAAGGCTTCGGTCCCGAATCTTGACGAACATCCTGAGACATTGGCATTCGTGCAGAACCTGACACAGTACAAATTCCTCTCGGTGCTCATTTTCCTTTCACTCGGAACCATACTCACCATTGTCCTGCAGGCCTCCAGCGCCACTATGGCATTGACCATGGTCTTCGTGTCCAACGGCTGGATCGGCTTTGACATGGCTGCCGCAATGGTGCTCGGTGAGAACATCGGAACCACCATTACCGCCAACATCGCCGCTTCCGTGGCCAACTACTCTGCCAAGAGGGCTGCCAGGGCGCATACGGTCTTCAATATTTTCGGAGTTGTCTGGGTGCTGATAATATTCCACCCGTTCCTCTGGCTGATCGGAAAGGTTGTCTCCTCCCTCGGTCTTGCCGACCCTACCGTAGCGGATCTTACAATGATTGATTCCGACCCGGCTCTCAAGACCTCCGTTCTCTACGGAGTCTGCACCCTCCACACCATATTCAACCTCGCCAACACGATGATGCTCATCTGGGTTGTGCCTCAGATTGAGAAACTTGTGACAATGCTCGTGCCTACGCCTAAGGGCGAGGAGGAAGTCTTCCGTCTCAAGTTCATCCAGGGTGGTCCTCTCTCCACGGCTGAGCTTTCCCTTGACGAGGCGGAGCAGGAGATTGTGCACTTCTCCGAGATCTGCTACAATGGCTTCAACTATGCGAGGGCCGCTCTTTCCGAGACGGATTCTTCAAAGTTCGAGGACCTCAGGGCAAAGCTTGTCAAGTATGAGGGCATCACGGACCGTATCGAATACGAAATCGCGGCCTATCTCAACGAGGTTTCGAAGGGAGAGATTTCCGAGGTGTCTTCAAGACGCATCAAGGGAATGTACAAGATTATCGGCGAGCTGGAGAGCCTCGGTGACTCGGGCGAGGCCATCGGCAGGATGATTGCCCGCAGGAACGAGCACGGCAAGACCTTCGACGAGGAGCAGCTCAAGCGTCTCGGCAGGATGTGCGACCTTCTTGATGTAGCCTTCAAGGCAATGATAGAGAACATGAAGACTCCTTACAATGCGCTCAAGGACATCACCAATTCCAATGACGCCGAGTACAACCTGAACGAGTACCGCAACACCCTCCGCGAGGAGCATATCATCAATATCGAGGAGAACCCTGATTACAATTACCAGGTGGGCGTCTTCTATATGGACATCGTTGCCGAGCTGGAGAAGATGGGAGACTTCATCATCAATATCTCCGAGGCCAAGATCGCAGAGAATGCCAATTAATGATTCTGAATTGTAAATATCTGTCAATCAGGATTCTGCCCATTATCGCCCTGCTGGCCGGATCAATGCTTTCCGGCTGTGGCGGAGGCGGCAGCTCCGCACCGGCATCAGTGCAGGTCCGGAAGTTCCCCGCAATGGAGGTTCCGGGAATGATCACTGACCCGGCCGAACTGTCAGTCTATGCCGCAGAGCATTTCTGGGACAGGTTTCTCGATACCTCGTTCACCGGCCGATGCGATTCCGCATTGGTCAGCGGAGTGACGAGACAGGAGGTGGAAAACAGCTTCGGCACATATTCCGCCATTCTCTGGCAGACCGATGTCAGGACAGCCATCAGTTCCGTGGCCAGGCTATTTTCCCGCGCAGAAGCCATTGAGCTCAGGGATACCTCCTCCAATGTCTTCGAGACAATCACTTTCCTTGCTCATAAATATTTCTATGACCCGAATTCTCCTGTAAGGAACGAGGAGTTCTATCTGCCTTTTGTCGAGGGACTTGCGCATTCTCCTGCGGTAAAGGAGGATATGAAGCCGGCATATTCGTACGATGCATCGATGTGCCGCCTGAACCGTATCGGGTCACCGGCTGCGGATTTCTCATTCACCGACCTTGCCGGCCACAGGCATACTCTGTACGGGGTCAAGGCTGATTACACATTGCTTTTCTTCTCCAATCCGGGATGCCAGTCCTGCAAGGAAATCACTGATGCGCTGGTCTCGGAACCATTCATTGAATCAATGCAGGCATCAGGACGTCTGGCCGTGGTGAACGTCTATATTGACCAGGAACTTGACAAATGGCGGGAATATGCCGCCGGATATCCTTCCGGATGGATCAGCGGCTATGACCACAACTATATCATCCGGACAGACCAGCTCTACAGTGTCCGGGCCATCCCTTCTCTCTATCTTCTGGATTCCTCAAAGAATGTCATCCTGAAGGATGCCCCTCAGGACAAGGTCTTCGATTTTCTCCGCTACGTTTCCGGCCTGTAACAAAAGTGGACAAATTGTTATCCTGAACAGCATGATGCCGATTAGGATACCAATTAGGCTGATGGGCGGAAATGTCATTAAACGGTTTATCGCTATGTTTGCGGCAAAGCAAAGGGCTTATTGCATGCACAATGGCCGGCTTGCTTACTATCCACTAACATTATTATTATGAGACCAACTAGATCAAAGAGCTTTGCCGGGACATTGCGGAACATTGCAGCGTCCCTGATTCTCTTCCTATGCCTGGTTCCTGTCGCATCAGCCAGGGCTGCCACCGGCCCGCAGGATGGCAAGACAGTCGTAACAGGCGTGATTTATGATGAAGACAGGATTCCTGTCGCCGGAGCCAACATTATGGTGAAGGGTACCGACACAGGAACCATTGCCGACGGCGACGGTAAATTCTCCATCACTGTACCTTATTCAGAGGCTACTCTCATCATTTCCTTCATTGGCTTCACCACAATGGAATATCCGCTGGACGGAAAAGCCAATATCAATGTGACTCTCAAGGCCGAGGCCGTTTCCCTCGAGGAGACAGTCGTGATCGGTTACGGCTCCCAGAAAAGGGCCACGATGACCGGTTCCATCTCCTCAGTCAATGTGAAGGACCTCACCCAGAGCCCGAGTGCCAATGTGACCAACGCCCTCGCGGGACGTCTTCCGGGTCTTACCGTGACCCAGTTCGGCGGTGGTGAGCCGGGTAAGGACCAGGCCAGCTTCGCAGTCCGCGGTATTTCCTCATATACCTCGGGAGCGCAGTCTCCGATTGTCATCGTTGACGGAGTCGAAAGAAGCCTCTCCAGCCTTGACCCTAACGAGATTGAAACATTCTCCATCCTCAAGGATGCCTCAGCGACAGCCGTTTACGGTATCCGCGGCGCCAACGGTGTCATCATCGTGACCACCAAGAGGGGTGCCCCTCAGGAGAAGCCGACCGTAGAGTTCAAGGCCCAGGTAGGTATCGCGGAGCCGGTTTCCTATCCGGATTATCTCGGTTCGGCCGACTACGCGCGACTCTACAACCAGGCCCTCAAGAATGACAATCCGAACTGGGAGACAGATGCTTACGTGCAGTCCAAGATGTACTCCCAGCAGATGATTGACAACTGGTCCAGGGCCAAGGGTGACAACACGGACGGTCTCGGCTACAACATTGACCTTTTCGACTATGCCTTCCGTCCTGCCATCCAGCAGAACTACACACTGTCCCTCAGGGGAGGAAGCAAGCGCGCACGCTACTATGCGATGGTCGGCTTCTTCAACCAGGACGGTAACTACCGCTACTCCCATCTCAATGACGGCTACAGCACCAACGGCGGCTACAACAGGTACAACCTCCGTACCCGCCTCGACATTGACATCACCAAGAATCTCTATGTCAATATCAACCTTGGCGGACAGATCACGGACGTCAACGAGTCCGGCGGCGGTTCGAACAACATCATTTTCACGGCCAACACCACACCTCCGCTCTATCCGGTGATTCTCGAGCGCAACGGACATCCGGGCAACGAGACCTACAACATTGACCATCCGGGCGGACTCCTCTTCGGAAACAGCCTCTACACCAAGAACATACTCGGTGAGATTGCCTATATGGGCTACAAGAAGACCCACAACATCAACTTCCAGGCTGACTTCGTGGTAGGACACAAGATGGACTATCTCACAAAGGGTCTGAAAGTCGAGGGAATGTTCTCCTACGATATCCACGAGGGACACGTGATCGACAGGTCAGCCTCCAGAAGGGTGGCCAACAACGAGAGCTACGGCGGATATGCCACATTCTACCCTTCAGAAGGCCTCGGAGTATATGCAGACCCTCTGATGGTACGCTACAGCGGTGCCTACACACCTGCCATCGCGGACTTCACCGTGGACAACACCATCAACAACTCCTACGGTGCCGTTTCAGCTGACGCAAGGATGTACCTCCAGCTCAAGATTGACTACGAGCGCACATTCGGAGACCACCATGTCAGCGCAATGATCACCGGCAACCGCTCCGACCGCAAGATCGGCAACGAGGTGGCTTACCGCTATCAGGGAATGGCAGCCAGGGCCACTTACAACTATGCCAACAAATACCTCCTCGAGGCCAATGTCGGCATCAATGGCTCTGAGAACTTCAGCAAGCAGCATCGCTACGGTGTATTCCCTTCATTCTCGGCAGGTTGGGTAATCTCTGAGGAAGGCTTCATGAGCGGCACAAGGACATGGCTCGACCAGCTCAAGCTGCGCGCCTCCGTGGGCTGGGTAGGTAACGACCAGGGTATCGGCCGCTTCCTCTATGTGCAGTACTACAACACCGGTGGACAGCCTGGCTGGAACCTCGGCCCGGAGTTCAATCTCGGCATGGGCGGAACCATCTCCGAGGGCGACCTTGCCAACCCTGACCTCCGCTGGGAGCGCGGCATCAAGTACAATGGCGGTATCGACTTCACGATGTTCAACAGCCGCCTCAGGGTGTCTATGGACGGATTCTACGAGAAGAGATGGGACATCATCACCAACACCGGCGGAAGCTACGTCGTAGGTATTCCTGACGTGTTCGGAAAGGTGTCATCCTATGTCAATGCGGGTGAGGTGATCAACCGCGGAGCCGACATCGAGTTCGCCTGGACAGACCGTGTCGGAAGGGACTTCAGCTATTACATCAAGTTCAATGCGGGCTTCGCAAGGAACAAGATCATCGACATGATGGAAATCGAAAGGGCAGTGCCTTGGATGCAGGAAACCGGCCACAGAATCGGCGAGCACTTCGTATATGAGGTGGACCACTTCGTTCAGGACCAGGCCGAGGCTGACCGCCTCAATGCGATGAATGGCGGCAACGGATTCCAGCCTTGGGGTACCCTCGTTCCGGGTGACGTGGTCTACAAGGACCTCAACGGAGACGGCAAGATTGACGACCAGCACGACAAGAGGGCCATGGGCAATCCTAAGACCCCTGAACTTCAGTTCGGTATCCCTGTCGGAGTATCCTTCAAGGGATGGGATCTCAGCCTCCTCTTCCAGGGAGCAGCCCTCACATCCCTCCAGCTCAACGGCCCTGCAGTATATGACTTCCCTGTGATGGGTGCCCAGGGCAACAGCATGGGTAAGGTAAAGGCAATGCATCTCGACTCCTGGACTCCGGAGAACCCTAATGCATCCTATCCTGCGCTCCACCTCGGAGACAATCCGAACAACAAGAATCCGGAGAGCAGCCTCTTCCTCTACGATGCTTCATACCTGCGTCTCAAGAACCTCGAGCTCGGCTACTCCCTCCCTCAGAGATGGCTCAAGAAAGTGTCTCTCCAGCAGGTAAGGGTATATGCCCAGGGTATGAACCTTCTTACATTCGACGGACTCTCCAAGCTCAACATGGACCCGGAGACCGGCGACGGAAACGGTTCCTGGTATCCGATCCAGAGAGTGTTCAACTTCGGTGTCAACATCGTATTCTAATGAATTAAAGCAATGAAAATGAATATATTGAATAAAGCGGCAGCCCTTCTGGGCCTCATTCTTTGCGTGGCCCCGTCCTGCTCGGATTTCCTCGAGAGGGAGGACGACGGCAAACTTCAGGAAGCCGAAGTGTTCGCCCGCTTCGACAAGGTGAACCAGCTGGTCACCCAGCTCTATTCCGACATGTACAGGAACAGTCCGGGCCTGAATATGATATACAGCTACAACATCGGCACATTGTGCGATGAACTCGAGTTCAACAATGCGGACAATGCCCCTGCACTGAAGATTCTCAACGGCCAGCTCAGCGCCGACCCTGCCGCCATCGGAGCGGTTTACGGAGGTTCCGGATACGGATGGTGGTGGACATACTACCAGTCCATCAGGAAGGCCAACAAGATTATCGCCGGTGTAAAGCAGTACAATACCCCTGACCACCCTTCAAGACCGGGTCTGCTCTCCAAGAGGATTGGCGAGGCCTATTTCTTCAGGGCCTACTACCACTATATGATTCTCCGCTTCCACGGCGAGATGGTTTACAGTGACAGGGTTTACAGCCTGGAGGAGGATCCGGCCTCCTATGCAGTCCGCGAGTCGGTTCACGCCAGCGTGGAAAAGATGTGCCGCGACCTGGACGAGGCGGCAAGAAGACTTCCGGCCAAGCAGGAAGGCGAGGAGTTCAACAGGATTGACAAGGGAACCTGCCTTGCGGTCAAGACTCTTGCAAGATGGATTGCCGCCCAGCCTCTCTACAATGGCGGACTCCTGGACGAGGAGGGCAACCACACCGGCATTTCCCCTCTCGGCGAGATTGACAACCGTGCAGGTCTCGCAGAGTACATGACCTATGACGAGAACAGGTGGAAGGCTGTAGTTTCCGCAGCCGAGGAATTCATGAAACTTGTCGAGGAGGGACGCTATGCCCTCTACAGCGAGGATGGCGAGGATATTCTCGAGAACAGCGGCGACAAGGTTTACAAGAGGCTGGAGCAGATGTTCCGCAAGAATTCATTCTACCAGAAGGAGGCCATCCTCACCCTCACCAATGGCAAGGACACCAGGTGGATTCAGGACAATGTGCCTGCATCCTTCGGCAGCGGCCAGACCAGAAACCAGCCTACCCAGGAGCAGGTGGATATGTACGAAGTCATTGACAATGAGGCAAATTGCGGCTGGGACATCTATACCGCCAAGGAAAAGGGCCTCTATGACGATGCCAATCCTTATGTGAACCGCGACCCTCGCTTCTACCGCGACATCGTATATGCAGGAGCCATTCTCCAGGGCAAGGAATACAATCCTGCCGATGGCTCTGACGCTCTGACCAATACTTCAGGAACCGACACCAGGAACACCCGTACCGGCTATGCCCTCAGGAAGTTCATTCACAACGACTGGAGCCAGACAGCTTCCATCTCCGGAATGCCTTTCCCTCTCATCCGTCTTCCTGAAATAATGCTCGTCTATGCCGAGGCTCTGAACGAGACCAATGGTGACGTGGCGACAATGCGTTCGATGCTCGACCAGATCAGGGAGCGCTCATTCATGAAGCCTGTCCCTGCATCGTTTGACGGAGACAAGGCCGTAAGACGCGACTACATTGAGCGTGAGCGCAGGGTTGAGCTCTTCTTCGAGAACAACAGATACTTCACAGTACGCTACAAGGGAATAATGACCAATCCTGCCGAACTCAGCCGCGAGGAGAGCTATCTCGCAATGCCTGTCGAGACAAGGGCCCAGGCCTGGTTCGACGGCGGCAACGGCCAGTATCCTCAGACCCAGCACTATGTGCACGGAATGCAGTGCGTAAGGGACGAGGCCAATGGAAAAGTGGTCGTGAACGGCAAGAAATACAGGATGGAGCGCATCGAGAGCAAGCAGCTTGCCCCGAGAAAGGTCCTCCCGCGCGACTATTTCTTCCCGATCAATTCCAATGAAATCGCCAAGACACCTTCCCTCGTGCAGAATCCGGGCTGGTAGTCGCAAAGGCAGCTTGCTCCGCAGCGGCGGAGCCAAACTACAAGAAATATAAAATGAAGATTATGAAACATTTAGGATATTGTATCTCAGTTCTCCTCGCATCGGCTGCCCTGGCCTCATGCGACTGGAAGAGCGACCCGCAGATCCTGGTATATCCGGGAACTGACCTCAGCGGAAACGGGAACAGCAAGAATACTGAGAAAAACCGCATCATCAATGAATTCGAGAACATCCTCTCCCTCCGTATCGAGGGAGGTTGGAAAATCGAATCCGGTGAGGACGTGGTATTCTACGTATTCGACATTGACGCAGGCTCCTACGTCACCAAGTCATCCATGAATCCGAAGTCGAGGGCAGGTGCCTACAAACTCTCTGTCAGCGACGATATGGATCTGAATATCACATTCGAGAACTCCGACATCGAGGACCTCATCGGCTCCTCGGCCCTTACCGTCAGGGAGGCCAAGGTGTCAGAGATTGTATGCAACATTCCCGGCACAAGCACCGAGGTCAGGATTCTGCCTGCCACCCAGGCCGAGCTTGACAGCTACCTGACCGATGACGAAAGACTCCTCAAGACCTTCACCGATGTCCTTTATGCCGGCAACGAAGGTGATGGATGGAGACTTTCACTCACAGATCTGGACGAGACCGCATACCTGGTTCTCAACAAGGCTGACGGCTCGTTCATCGTGAAGTTCGCTTCCGACAGAATCACTGCAGAGGGCCAGTACGAACTGGTGGTGGAGAACGGTGAGGTACATCTCTATGTGACTGATTCTGAACTCGCAAGGAGGCTTGGCACCGATGACATTATACTCACGGCTGTCAATGCTGACGGAAGCATCAGCTTCAAGGCCGGAGAAGGAAGCTACATGATGTACCGTGCATCCAAGGAGGATATCGACAACCTCAAGTCCGACCTTGAAATGCTCATTGACAAGATTATGGAGAGAGGATACGGCTCCAAGCTCATCAGGACCGAGGACGGCACCTTCGTAGGCCACTACTACATTGACAGCAAGAACGGCCTCATCAGGTTCACATTCTATGCCGACGCCAATGTTACCTCTGTCGCTCCGGAAATTGTCAGCGAGGGCGATGTGCTCAAGTTCTCCGAGCCTGTAAGCGTATCAGGTTCAAACGTGACATCACTCACCGTGGACGGAGACAATGTGACCCTCGACGGCCTCGCAGCCGGTCTCAAGCTCACAGACAACCTCTCCATCGGCAAGGATGACAACACCTATGCAATGGCAGATTACCTCAAGAAGACAAGCGATGCCCAGTGGCAGTTCAAGTCTGCCCCTGTGACAGTGTCCAACAATCTCAAGGCGGAGTACGAGTCCCTCTATGATTGGGGCGGAGGAGTCCGCACGTATGAGTGGAACGGTGACTATGGTGCATTCGTGGTGATGCTCTTTGACGGCAACTGGACATATTACTTCCTCCAGTACCAGGGCAATGACATGAGGCCGATCGCAGGGACGGACATCATCAGGTTCAACAAGAACGCCGGTCTCAACGCCTCATTCGGAACCAATCTGGATACGTTCAAATCAATGATGGGAAAGACATACTCCTTCCTCATGGACGAAGACCACATCATCGTCCGCACTACCGAGGCGGCCACAGCTCCTCTCCTCATCATGAGCACGAGCACAAATGACTTCATCTATTTCCCTAACGCGGTAAAATAATTAACGTTGCGGAGGCGGGTGGTCACCTGCCCGCCTCCACATAAACAATGACAAGACAATGAAACACATATACAGAATAATGTCAGTCCTTGCGGCCGCCGCAGTATCGGTTGCCTGCATTGACAGGGGAGGATATGTTTTCGGAGAACTGCCTCCCGGAGCGACTCCTGTGGAGGGTGAGGCTCTCGAGGCCAGGAATGCCGTCTACAACGAGTCCCTCAACGAGCTCACTGTGAACTGGCGTTCAACCGCCGACCCTTCCATCTACAAGGGAGTAGAGCTCTCCTACACCATGCTCAGCGGCGCCACCAAGACCGTGAGAATGTATGCCAACAAGAACTTCCCTTCATCCTACGACAAGTTCTCCGTCCTCACTGTCAATCCTGAGACAGTGCGCTACCGCTGCCTCTGGATAGATGAGGAAGGCAACGAGTCCACCAGCGAATGGGCCTCAGTGGATGACCTCCAGATCAAGAGGACCACATCCAATGACATCTTCGCCGCCTATCTCCCTCCGAAGTTCAAGCTCGTGACCGATGCCGGGGTTTCAGACCAGGCCGCGTCGGCATACGCAGGCATCGTCGGCAAGGATACCAGGTCCCAGGAGGCCTACTACACAGACCTTCTCATTCAGGTACTCTCGTCAATGTATTATTCTACCACCGATTCGGGCGAGCGCCCTCTCAGCTGGCTCAAGTGCATCCTCGGCCCTATGGACCTCGCAGGAGCCCTGGCATATGTCTCAGGAGACAGCGAAGGACCTCTCATGAAGCTCGACTCGGGCTATCTCGAGTCCATAGCCAAGGGCAATGTGAACCACGACGACGCCGTCTTCGAGATCAGGGGAGTCCTCATCCATGAGTTCACCCACCTTGTCCAGAAGACCGTGCCTTACAACAATGGCGACAACATGAACTACTTCGCCTGCATCGAGGGTTTCGCTGATGCCGTAAGATGCGCCTGCGGTGGTGTAACAGACTACAACAGAAGGTATGTCGCCCTCAATGCCGGAGCATATCACGACCCGAACAGGACCGAGAACGGCAAATTCGGACCTTATGTATGGCAGGTTCCTTACGGAGTATCAGGATACTTCATGTCCTGGCTCAGGTACTATGACGGAGACTTCCTCAGGAAACTGTCCCAGACGATGGTTTCAATGAAGGGAGACTGGTCCCTCGAGAATGCAGTGAAGTACATCCTCGGAGCAGATGCCGACATCCAGAAGCTCTGGGAGGAGTACATCGAGGACGTCAAGGCAGAAAACGCACAGTAAATATGAAACAATTGCTCACAATACTTCTGGCAATGCTCACTGTATCCGCGGGAGCCGGGGAAAAGGATGTCCTCGACTATGTCAACACCTTCATTGGAACAAGCAGCATGGGACACGTATTTCCGGGGGCCTGCGTGCCTCACGGAGGTGTCCAGCTCAGTCCCGACACCGAGGCGGCCCCGTTCTACAGGGACGGTAAATACAACAGCGAGACATACAGGTATTGCGCAGGTTATCAGTATGGGGATCCGACAATCGTCGGATTCTCCCATACTCATTTGAGCGGCACAGGGCATTCCGACCTCGGAGACATTCTGATGATGCCGACTTCCGGAGAGGTAAGCCTTGAGCCCGGCACCGTGGAGAATCCGGGATACCGTTCCAGGTTCTCGCACGATACCGAGAAAGCCGTTCCAGGCTATTATGAAGTCTATCTTGAGGACAGCGGGGTCAAGGCCCAGCTCACCGCCACGAAACGCACGGGCGTCCACAAGTACACATTCAGGGAGGGTGCGGACCAGCACCTCATAATGGACCTCGGTTACGGCATCTACAATTACGAAGGCAAGACAAGGTGGACAGATGTCAGGGTGGAGAATGACACCCTCCTGACCGGATTGCGCATTACAAGCGGCTGGGCCAGGGAGAATTACACCTATTTTGCAATTTCTTTCTCCAAGCCTGTCCTGAACTACGGGGCCAGGGACCGCCGTCCTCTCCCGTACTCCGGATTCTGGCGCAAGTTCGACCTTTCCAACAACTTCCCGGAGGTTGCCGGCCGTGACATCGTGATGCATTTCGACTTCGGAAACGGACCTGAGCCTCTCGTGGTGAAGGTCGCCATCTCCGCAGTCAGCGTTGACGGGGCATTGGCCAACCTTGAGGCCGAGGCATCCCCGTACACATTCGAGGAAATCAGGCAGCAGGCCGCCGACCAGTGGAGAAAGGAACTCTCCATCGTCAGCGTTGAGGGTGATGAGAAGGCCAGGACAATGTTCTACACATCATTGTACCACACGATGATCAATCCTTCCGTGTACAATGACGTGGACGGCTCCTACAGGGGCGTTGACCATCGTGTCCACAAGCTTGCGGAAGGGGAAACCAACTACACGGTTTTCTCGCTCTGGGATACCTACAGGGCTCTTCACCCGCTCTTCAACCTCATTGGAAGAGAGCGGAGCCGGGGATTCTCCGAGTCGCTTCTCAGGCATTGGTCGCAGAGCGTCCACCATATTCTCCCGATATGGTCCCATATGGGCAATGAGAACTGGTGCATGATAGGCTATCACGGCGTCTCCCTGATCGGGGACGCATTGGCCAAAGGCATTGACATCGACCCTGAAACGGCAATGCAGGCCGTCCTCGGCAGCTCCAACTGCGACTATTATGACGGGACCGGGGTCTATAAGGAGAAAGGCTACGTGCCTTTTGAAACCAACGGCTCAGGAGCTTCGGTGACAATGGAATATGCCTACGACGACTGGGTGATCTACAACATGGCCCGCCGCGCCGGCAACGACAGCATTGCCTCACTCTACCGTCAGAGGGCATTGAACTACCGCAATGTCTTCGACCCGTCCTGCGGATTCGCAAGGGCGAGAATGGCGGACGGAAGCTGGAAGGGAGACTTCAATCTCTACTCCACCCACGGGCAGGGCTTCATCGAGGGCAACTCCTGGAACTACTCGATGTATGTACCTCACGACCCGGCCGGCCTCATCGGCCTGATGGGCGGGGACAAGGAGTTCACATCAAGGCTTGACAGACTCTTCACCGAACATCTTGACGATAAGTATTTCGCTGAGACAGAAGATGTTACAAGGGAGGGAATCCTCGGAATGTACGTCCATGGCAATGAGCCGAGCCACCACGTCCCTTATCTCTACATGTGGACTTCCAGCCCCTGGAAGACCCAGCATTGGGTAAGGGAGATAATGGACAGGATGTACCGTCCTGAAATAGACGGACTCTGCGGCAATGACGACTGCGGCCAGATGTCAGCCTGGTACATCTTCTCGGCAATGGGATTCTATCCTGTCTGCCCTGGCTCGGACCAGTTCGTCATCGGGGCGCCTTACTTCCCGTATATGAAAATCAGCCTCGAGAATGGCAGGACCATTGAAATCAAGGCGGATGGGGTCAATGCCGAAAGACGTTATGTCCACGGCATCAAACTCAATGGAAAGGAACACCGGAGGGCCTATTTCACATACGACGACCTCAAGGGCGGAGCCGTGATCGAGTTCACCATGAAGTCCACTCCGGACAAGAGGCACAGGTATAAGGAAGAGGAAAAACCGTATTCCCTGACCAATGACACATTGTAGTATTGTATGAATAACTTCTTTATAAAGGCGGCGATGTTGGCGACAGCGTTCGCCGCCCTTGTTCAGTCAGCGAGTGCTGAGGACAAAGATCTGAAAATCAATTATGTAAATCCCCTCGTGGGAACAGCCGGCTACGGCAATGTCTATCCTGGCTCCCAGATTCCGTTCGGAGGCATCCAGATCAGCCCGGATACCGACATGGATTTCTATGATGCTGCGGCAGGCTACAAATATGACCACGGAACCCTTTTGGGATTCTCATTGACCCATCTGAGCGGCACCGGCATTCCGGACCTCGGGGACTTCCTTTTCATGCCGGGAACCGGAGAAATCCATCTCGACCCGGGCACTCACGATGACCCGGACGCAGGATACCGCTCCAGGTACAGCCACGATGAGGAATGGTGCTCCCCGAACTACTATGCCGTCAACCTCCTGGACTACGGCGTGAAGGCCGAGATGACATCTTCCCTGCACAGCGGCATTCTCCGTTTCACCTATCCGGAGGCGGAGGACTCCTTCATTCTCCTGGATCTGGACCACACCCTGTGGTGGAACTGTGCCTGGTCCAATATCCGCATTGAGGATGAACATACATTGACAGGATACAAGCTGGTAAAGGGCTGGGGACCGGAGCGTCACATCTATTTCACCGCAGAGTTCTCCAAACCTATAGAGGATTTCGGGATAATGCAGGACGGCGGACTGGTGCATTACAATACCAAGCGTTTCCGCAGCAGCCGCGAGGCCTGGGGCAAGGGCATCAAGTTCTGGCTCAAATTCCCGACCTCTGAAAATGAGCAGGTTACGGTGAAGGTGGCCATATCCTCAGTCGATGCGGATGGAGCCAGGGGAAACCTCAGGGAAATTGCGGGTCTTGACTTCGAACAGGTCCGCCTGGCCGGAGAAAGGAAATGGGAGAAGGAACTCTCCCGCTTCGATGTCGAGGGCACCACTGAGCAGAAGGAGACCTTCTACACCTCCGTTTACAGATGCTTCCTCTGCCCGTTTGTCTTCCAGGATGCGGACGGAAGGTTCCGCAGGCTGGACAAGAGCATAGGCAGGGCTGAAGGATTTACAAATTACACGACTTTCTCATTGTGGGACACTTACAGGGCATTTCACCCGCTGCTTAACCTCGTCAGGCCGGATGTCAGCGCCGACCTCGCCTCCTCAATGCTGGAGCATTATGACAGGAGCGTCGAGAAAATGCTGCCGATCTGGTCGTTCTACGGCAATGAGACCTGGTGCATGATAGGCTACCACGCTGTATCCGTGCTTGCCGACATGATTGTCAAGCAGATTCCGGGCATCGATCATGAGCGGGCCTTCGAGGCGATGAAGACCACTGCCACGAACAGACATTACGACTGCCTGCCGGAGTATGAGGAACTTGGCTATGTGCCTTTCGACAGGGAGGCCGAGTCCGTTTCCAAGACATTGGAGTATGCTTACGACGATTACTGCATCGCACAGGCGGCCAGGGCACTGGGTCATGAAGAAGACTACAGGTACTTTATACAGAGGTCATTGTCCTACCGGAACCTGCTCGACCCTGAGACCGGGTTCATGAGGGGCAGGGACAGCGAGGGCAACTGGCGCACCCCTTTCTCCCCGATTGCATACCAGGGACCCGGCTCTGTCAACGGCTGGGGCGATATCACCGAGGGCTTCACCCTCCAGTACACCTGGTACGTGCCTCACAATGTGGCTGACCACATTGACCTTGTGGGCCGCAAACTCTACGAGGCCCGTCTGGATTCATTGTTCGCCGTGGAACTCCCGGAGGATATTCCGGGCGCACACGATATCTGGGGCCGCATCGGAGGCTACTGGCACGGCAATGAGCCTTGCCACGGGGTCACCTATCTGTACAATTACATCGGCCAGCCTTGGAAATGCCAGAAATGGGTCCGCTATGTGGCCGACAATTTCTACGGCAACCAGCCGGGCTCCCTGAGCGGCAATGATGACTGCGGACAGATGTCCGCCTGGTACATCTTCAATGCCCTCGGATTCTATCCTACAGCCCCTTCCAGCAATGTTTACAACCTTGGCTCGCCTACTGTACCGGCTGCCGAGATGCGTCTTTTCAATGGCAGGAGCATAAAGATGACGACGGAGAACTGGTCCAAGGCCAATGTCTATGTGAAGAAGGTCTATCTCAACGGCAAGGTTCTCGACCGCTCCTGGATTAGCTACGCCGATATCAGGGACGGGGCCGAGCTCCATTTCGTGATGAGTTCCAGGCCGGAGAAGCGACGCGCGGTGTCAGCCGCCGCCATTCCTCCGTCACTTCCGACAGGTATTGAATATGCCGGGGGAGAGGTCAGGGATGAGTGGAAGGACTTCGTTTACCCCGAGGTCAAGTTCTCCTGCCTCAATCCCGAGACCCGCGGGGCAAAGCTGTATTCGCAGCTGGTTCCTGACCCGGAGTCATTCATAAAGGAGCATTGCCGCAAGGTGGCGGAGATTCTTTTCTATTCCGCATCCGACCCAATGAATCATGTCGGCAGAATCAACTACATTCTCAAGGACTATGACGGCGTGTCAGCGAAAGCCGGCAATCCGGAGGAGACCACGGTGTACTTCAGTACCCGCCATGTCGAGAAATCAGCTGCCCAGTCAATGTTCAAGCTCGACTATGAGACCCGCGGGGTCCTCTTCCACGAACTTGTGCACGCATACCAGTTCGAGCCGAAGGGCATCGGGACATATTCCACAAACAAGGAGTTCTGGGCCTGCATCGAAGGACTTGCGGATGCCGTGAGGGCGCAGGCCGGGTATTTTGACATTGCCGAGAGACGCCGTCCGGGAGGAAACTGGCTGGACGGCTATCAGACCACGGGCTTCTTCATCCAGTGGCTCACGACCAAGGACCCGGATGCAATCCGCAAGTTCCACCAGTCCGTGAGGGATCTGGAAGTATGGAGTTTCGACGGGGCAATGAAGTATATCTTCGGCAAGAATGCTTCAATCCAGGGGCTCTGGGACGAGTATCAGGCATTCCTCAACGCTTGAACTACTTGAAAGGATAAGGAGTATATTTCAGATTTCTTGCGACTGTGTCGTATTTGGTGCGGTGCCTGCTTGATACATTATCAGGGCGCCGCACCAATGGGTTCGGCAATATGCAGGCCAGACATATGGCCTGATCCTGTGTCAGGGCGGAAGCGTGGCGTTTGAAATACTTCATTGATGCCGCCTCTACACCATACAGCCCCTTCCCGGTTTCGGCAACATTGAGATAGACCTCCATTATCCTTTTCTTTCCCCAGAACAGTTCGATCAGGAATGTATAGTATGCCTCCACTCCTTTCCTGAGCCAGGTCTTCGAACCGAATGTAAAGCAATTCTTGGCTGTCTGCTGGGAAATAGTGCTGCACCCGCGGATTTTCTTCCCTTTCCTTTCGTGCTCGTCCATCATTTTGTCGATTTCCTCGAAATCAAAGCCGTGATGGGTCATGAAGCGGCCATCTTCAGACGCAATCACCGCCCTGACCATCACCTGCGCAATATCCTCAATGTCCACCCAGGTGCGCTGATTATGGAAATCCTTATTGTCAATATTCTCAATGCTGCGTCTGAGCATCAGCGGGGTCCATCTCACCGGCACGAACCTGTACAGCACCACCCACAGCAATGAAAGCAGCACGAGCCCGGCCGGCACGTACAGGAACAGGATTTTCGATATCCTTTTTATTCTGGTCTTGAGTTTCATAAATTGAATGATGCGCCAAATTTAGTTTAAATCGAACAGAATGTTGCACCGATGATGAAAATTTTTCAAAAAAATTTGGAAAGTCGGAATATTTGCGTAACTTTGCAATCCCGAATGACAAATACGGGAAATGCGGAAATAGCTCAGTTGGTAGAGCACAACCTTGCCAAGGTTGGGGTCGCGAGTTCGAGTCTCGTTTTCCGCTCTCTTCAAGGACGACCGTCAGGCCGTCCTTTTTCGTTATCCCCGGACACCGCCGGCGAAGAGTCTTTACAATGCTGTGTTACACAAACTTGTACATTGTATGATTGCCCGAAAGAAAAATTAACTTGCGCCGCCACCGAAATTTTCTTATTTTTACCAAAACTTCAATGAAAAGGGTATGAGAAAATTTTTGACAATTCTTCTTGCTGCGCTTGCCGCATTGTCAATTCAGCCTGAGGCTGCGGGCAAGGGCGGAAAAAACGCTGCAGAGGGCAAGCAGGACGACCGGGGCTACAGGGAAATAAAGAACATCCCTTACACATCGCCGGAGGAAACAGACGAATACAGGAAAGAAAGATGCGTGCTGGATATTTATTATCCTGAGAATCAGGAGAATGGATTCACTACATTGGTTTGGTTCCATGGCGGGGGGCTCGAAGGAGGGGAAAAAGGCCTCGTCGCGCAGCTCAGGAACAGGGGCTTCGCCGTGGTAAATGTCAATTACCGCCTCTACCCCAAGGTCAAATGTCCGGGATACATTGACGATGCCGCATTGGCGGTAGCCTGGGTGATGGAACACATTGCCGAATACGGCGGCGATCCGTCGAGAATCTGCATTGGGGGACATTCCGCCGGAGGCTATCTCTCATTGATGATTGCCCTTGACAAGCAATACCTTGCGAAGTACGGGGCAGACGCCGACTCGCTTCTGAAAGTATATCCGGTAAGCGGACAGACCAATACGCACTATACCATAAAGAAAGAGCGTGGCCTGCCGATGGATATCCCGCTCGTGGACGGGCTTGCTCCTCTCAATGTTGCAAGAAAAGGTGGCGCTCCAATTGACCTCATTACCGGCAGCAGGGACCTCGAACTCCTTGCGCGATATGAGGAAAATGCCCATCTGGAAGTAATCCTGAGGCATCTCGGCCATCCGGTGAGACTCTTCGAGATGGAGGGTTTCGACCACGGATCCGTGCTTGCCCCGGCCTGCCTCTTCATTGCCGGCGACATCAGGCGGCTTGACTCCGGAAAGGCTCAGGGCCGATGAAAAGACAAAACAAAACACTGAAACAATGAATATCGAGAAACAGCTTTGGGGCAAGACCCCTGATGGAAAAGAGATTTTCCTTTACACAATCAAGAATGAATCAGGCGCTTACGTGAAACTCTCCTCGGTAGGTGCGGGAATAGTGTCAGTAGTCGTTCCGGACAAGGAGGGCAACCTGGCCGACGTCGTCATCGGATATGACGACCCTATGTCCTATTTCGCAGACGGCCCTTGCTCTGGAAAATGCCCCGGAAGATATGCAAACCGCATTGCCAAAGGTCATTTCGTTCTCGATGGCAATGAGTACAGCCTCCCGATAAACAATGCCTGCAACCATCTCCACGGAGGTCCTGAAGGGTTCCAGAACCAGGTGTGGGACAGCAGGATAGAGGGTGATGCAGTAGAGTTTCTCTATTTCTCGGAGGACGGAGAGGCCGGGTATCCGGGCAATCTCAAGGCTGTGGCCCATTACGAGTGGTCTGAGGAGAATGAACTCACCCTCACATTCACGGCCGAGGCTGACGCCCCTACCGTTGTGAACCTCACCAACCACGCTTATTTCAATCTCAATGGAGAAGGCTCCGGAACCGTCCTGAACCATGTTCTCAAGCTCAATGCCTCGGAATATCTCCCTACAGACGATACCCTGATTCCTGTCGGAGAATCCGAGCCGGTAGCAGGCACCCCTATGGACTTCGTCTCAGGCAAGACCCTCGGGGCTGAAATCAAGGCAGATTTCCCTGCATTGAACTATGGCAAGGGCTATGACAACTGCTTCGTGATCGATGGCTATACGCCAGGCCAGATCCAGACCGCAGCCGAGCTGTATTCGCCTGAAAGCGGCCGTGTCCTGGAAGTCCTCACTACACAGCCTGGTGTGCAGATTTATACCGGAAACTGGCTTGAGGGCTGCCCTGCAGGCAAGAGCGGGCATGTCTATCACGACTATGATGCAGTAGCCATCGAGTGCCAGCATTATCCTGACTCACCTAACAAGCCTGAATACCCTACCACTACCCTCCGTCCGGGCGAAGTTTTCGAGCAGGCTATAATCTTCTCATTTTCAGTTAGGTAAGTAACAATGCAGCAATACCTTGACCTTCTCCGCCGTATCCGTCAGGAGGGCGTGATCAAGCACGACCGCACCGGCGTCGGTACGCAGAGCGTCTTCGGGCATCAGATGAGATTTGACCTCTCCGAGGGATTTCCTCTTCTGACGACCAAGAAAGTACATTTGAAATCAATCATTTACGAGCTCCTGTGGTTCATTTCCGGAGATACCAACGTAAGGTATCTCCAGGACCACGGGGTCACAATCTGGGACGAGTGGGCTGACGAAAACGGTGACCTTGGCCCGGTTTACGGACACCAGTGGCGCAGCTGGCCGGCCCCGGACGGACGGAGCATCGACCAGCTCAGCCAGGTCATCGACCAGATTCGTCATAATCCGGATTCCCGCAGGATGCTCATCTCCGCCTGGAATCCCGGCGAGGTGGACAAGATGGCCCTTCCGCCCTGCCACTGCCTCTTCCAGTTCTACGTGGCCGACGGCAAGCTTTCCTGCCAGCTCTACCAGCGCAGTGCGGACACCTTCCTCGGCGTGCCTTTCAACATTGCCTCCTACGCATTGCTGACAATGATGATTGCTCAGATCAGCGGACTCCAGCCTGGCGAGTTTATCCACACGACCGGCGATACCCATATCTATCTCAATCATTTCGAGCAGGTTGACCTTCAGCTCAGCCGTGAGCCCAGGCCGCTGCCGAAGATGCTGATCAATCCCGATGTGAAGGAGATTGCGGATTTCAGATACGAGGATTTCACCCTTGAAGGTTACGACCCGTGGCCGGCCATAAAGGCCCCTGTCGCCGTCTGAACCCCCTGTCATGCCGCCTGAACGAAAATATACCCGCAGACAATGGAAAAGATAATGATAGCCGCCGTGGCAGATGACCTGGCAATCGGACGGGACAATGCCCTTCTCTGGCACATCTCCGCCGACATGAAATATTTACGCAGGACGACCATGGGTTGTCCTGTGATAATGGGTTTCCGGACCTGGGAGTCCATCGGACGTCCTCTTCCGGGCCGGCTCAACATTGTCATAACCAGGCACCATTTCGATGCCCCGGACACCGTCCTGCAGGTCCCTGATGTGTCTTCGGCTCTCGCTGAGGCGGAGAAGCATCTCTCTGCCGCCGGGCAGGAGTCCGGGCCTGTGGCAACCGCCGCAAATCCGCTTCAGGATACCGCCTCTGACGGCTCCCGGACGGAACGATGTTTCATAATGGGCGGGGCCAAGACCTACGAGAGAGCAATGCAGTACGCTGATTCTCTTTATATTACCCACGTCCATACCACAGTGCCGGACGCCGATGCGTTCTTCCCGGCCATCGACCCGGCCATCTGGGAGAAGACCTCCGACACCGGCATTGAAACCGACCCGGAAAACGGGCTGGCCTACTCCTTTGCGGTTTACCGCCGCCGCTGACATCCCAGAACCTCCATCCTCCCGGCATTGTGAAATCATTGCCGGGAGGAATATTTATTCGCAGAAAATTTTCTCATTTCCACATTGTTTATTAAATTTGCAATCGCCTAAAGGATTAGTGGCTATGCAGTTAACTAATTTCTTTAATAGAATTGGCGATATTTGATTACAAATTGAAAGTGAATGATGTGACCGACTTTCTTATTGTCGGCCGAACTTAAAAATAGTTATAAAACTTTTATTGCAATGGCGGAGAACAAGAGAGAGAATTTCGGTGGCAGATTCGCTATCATAATGGCTATGGCCGGGTCCGCAATCGGTCTCGGCAATATCTGGAGATTCCCGTATCTGGCCGGCGAACATGGCGGCGCGGCGTTCATCCTGGTTTACATCCTGTCATCGGTATTCCTCTCCCTGCCTATCTTCCTTTCCGAAAGCATTATCGGAAGGCGTTCCAAATCAAACACTTACGGAGCGATGAAAAAGCTCGCTCCGGGGACCCGGTGGAAATGGCTCTCCATCATCACCATCCTGGCCCCACTCATCATCGTCTCATATTACAGTGTCGTAGGCGGCTGGTCCATAGAATATCTCGTGAAATCATTGACATTCGGCTTCAACTCCGTTCCCAAGGAGGAGATAACCTCATTGTTCTCTGAGTTCATTTCCAGACCTTACGCCCCGATTCTGTTCCATACAATATTCCTCGGCACCACTGCCATCATCCTCACGGCCGGAGTCAAGAGCGGTATCGAGAAGTTCAGCAACTGGTCCGTGCCGGTGCTCTTCTTACTGATACTTGCCATATTGCTGTACTCCCTCACATTGCCGGGAGCGATGGGCGGTGTCATTTACATGGCCAAGCCTGATTTCTCCAAGATTACCTCCAAGGTGATTCTGGCTGCGATGGGACAGTCGTTCTACTCCCTTTCCCTCGGCGTGGGAACCATCCTGGTATATTCCTCATACGTGAGCAAGAAGGAAAACCTCCTCGTTTCCGGACTGGGAACGGCAGCCTTCGACCTGATGTTCGCCCTGATGGCCGGCTTTGCCGTGATGACGGCGGTCTTCTCGGCCGGAGTGACCCCGGGAGCAGGTCCGGGCCTCATTTTCGAGAGCCTGCCATACGTATTCGCCACTATGGGAGAATCCGCTCCGGTCCTGAGCGGCATCATTGCGACAGTATTCTTCGTCACCATCCTCATTTCCGCCCTCACGAGTGCGGTTTCGCTTATGGAGGTGGGTGTGGCCTATCTCATTGAAGAAATGAAGATGAAGAGGAAATGGGCCACCCTCACGACCTTCATCGGCACCTGGACACTCGGCTGCTTCTGCTCCCTCTCCTTCGGCCCTCTTGGCGGTATCCAGTTCTTCGGGAAGACAATTTTCGGCTTCTGCGACTGGATTTCCTCCAATTTCCTCATGGCCCTCGGAGCCCTTCTCTTCTCCCTCTTCGTAGGCTGGAAGATGAAGAAATCCGATGTGTATGACGAGTTTACCAATGGCGGAACGCTCAAGGTCAATGTCAGATGCTTCAAGGCCGTCTATTTCCTCATCCGCTACATCGCCCCTATCGTGATCCTCATCATTTTCCTGTCGGGAATACTGCTTTAGACACGACTTCAGACAAACGTGCGCTGGCCTCCCTTTTCGTCATTGCGGCTGATTCCGGACAAAACTAAGACGAAACTGTCGAAAAACCGGCAGGATTGTTCGGAGGGTGACATTTTATTGCGATATTTGCACTGCGATAATTTGAAACGACGAAACTGAAATGAAAATGAGGCTTTGGAAATCAGTCCTGAAATATGCGGGCGCAGTGATACTTTTCCTTGTGGTGGCATACGGCTTCGTGCCGCAGGTGCTTGGCGGTAAAATCGTGAATCAGAGCGATATATCCGGATATGTCGGCATGGCGCAGGAAGCCATTTCCTGGGACAGGGAGCATCCGGACGACAAGACGGCCTGGACCAACTCCATGTTCGGGGGAATGCCTACGACAATGATTACGGGCAATTCCAAAGGCGATCTCACCCAGAAAATCTACAATGCCTTCCTCTTCGGAAAGCGCCCGGCATCCTACCTCTTCATTTCCCTCGTCGGAGCCTTCCTGCTGATGCTCAGCCTCGGCGTCAACTGGATTCTGGCCATAGGCGGAGCCGTCGCCGTGACCTTCTGCTCATACAACCTCCAGATAATCCAGGTTGGCCACAACACCAAGATGATGGCCCTCGCCTGGCTGCCATGGGCCCTCGCAGCCCTCATATTCACGTATAAGTCAGCATTGAAGAAGGATGCCGGCTGGAAGACCTGGCTCAGCCTCACCACCCTCGGCGCAGCCCTCTTCGGAATGGCCGTCAACTTCCAGATCAAGGCCAATCACATCCAGATCACATATTACCTCGCAATCATCATATTCTGCTATGTCATAGGACTTTTCATCTGGCTCATCATCGATGCGGAACGCCGGAAGACCATAGGCCGCTTCTTCGCAGCCTCATTTCTCCTGCTCTTCCTCGGACTGGCCGGAATCGGGTCCAATGCCAACAAGCTCATACCGACATACGAATATTCCAGGCATACCATGCGCGGCGGCTCCGAGCTCTCGGCTGACGTGGCTGACGGAGCCAGGAAGACCAAAGGTCTGGACCTCGACTATGCCACTGCCTGGTCCTACGGCTGGGAAGAACTCCCTAACCTGATGATTCCGAACTATAACGGAGGTTCCTCCTCGGGCAGTGTCAATCCGGACAAATCGCATACAATCAATACTTTAAGGCAATACGGCCAGGGCAATCTCAAGGACGTTGCCAAGTCCCTGCCGATGTACTGGGGTCCTCAGCCGTTCACTGCAGGGCCTATGTATATGGGAGCCGTCACGGTCTTCCTCTTCCTGCTCGGCCTCTTCCTTTGCAGGGGAATGCAGAGATGGTGGCTCCTCGCCGCAACCCTCATTGCCGTATTCCTCGGAGTCGGCCGGCATTTTATGCCATTCACAGAGTTCTGGTACTACAATATGCCATTCTACAGCAAGTTCAGGACGGTGTCAATGGCATTGGTGATTCTCCAGTTCACCCTGCCGATGCTCGGTTTCTATGCCCTTGACCGCATCCTGAAAGGGAAGTACACCGCAGAACAGTTCCGCATTCCGGGCTATATTGCCCTGGCTCTCACAGCCGGATTCTGCCTGCTCCTCGTAATTTTCCCAGGCATTGCCGGCGATTTCGCCTCATCCTCGGACAGCCAGATGCCTGGCGAACTTGTCAATGCCCTCCGCGAAGACAGGCGTATGCTCCTCTCGAATGACGCCCTTATGTCAATGATAATGGTGCTCATCACCTGGTTCCTGATATTATGGGCCTGTTCCAAGCCGAAGTCCAGCGATGACGCAAAGGCGGCCAGCCGCTCCCGCATTGCCGCCATATCAATATGCATTGTGCTGTCTCTCAATATGTTCACCATCGGCAAGAGATATCTCAATGCTGACCATTTCGTCCGTCCGCGCGAGTTCAACGGGCAGTTCGCCCAGAGGCCTGTGGACAAGATGATTCTGGAGGATCCGGAGCTCGGCTACCGTACCGTGGACCTTTCCGTGAACATATTCAACGACTCTCATCCAAGCTACTGGCACAGGAATATCGGAGGCTACAGCCCGGTCAAGCTCCAGCGCTATCAGGACCTCATTGACCGTCATCTGGGAGGTGAGATCAACACCCTGATCAAGAAAATCAATTCTGCCGGCACAATGACTGCGCTGATGGAGGATTTCCCTTCCCTTCCGGTAATGTCAATGCTGAACACCAAGTACATTATCCTCGGCGGGGACTCCGCCCCGATCGTAAATCCTCAGGCGATGGGACAGGCCTGGTTCGTGGACAATGCCGTATTCGCCGCTTCCGCCGAGGAGGAAATCGGCCTGCTTGATGACATTGACCTTTCCACCACTGCGGTATTCGGCCCGGGCTCGGGTGCCGATGAGGCCGGGATACCGGCAAGGAATCCGGAATCCATCGATATTCAGAATGATGTAATCTACATGACATCCTACGCCCCGAACGAGCTTCATTATCATTATGAAGCATCAACGGACAGGCTGGCGGTATTCAGCGAAATCTTCTACCCTTCCGACTGGAAAATGACAATTGACGGTCAGGAAACCGGCCCTGAAATCTGGCGTGCCGACTGGACATTGCGCTCAGCAGTCCTCCCTGCCGGCAGCCACGATATAAAAATGAGATTCGAGCCAAGGTCATATTCCCTCAGCTCGAATATCTCGATGGCATCCTCGGCCCTTCTCCTGCTCCTTCTCCTCGCCTCGGCCGGATTGGCTTATTTCACTTCGCGCAAGTCCAGATAAAGCTCGTCGAGCTGGCTCTGGTCAATCCTTGACGGAGAATCGATCATCACGTCGCGGCCCTGATTGTTCTTAGGGAATGCGATGTAGTCCCTGATGGAGTCGCATCCGCCGAAGAGGGCGCATACACGGTCAAATCCGAATGCCAGACCTCCGTGTGGCGGTGCACCGAACTTGAAGGCATTGATAATGAAGCCGAACTTGTACTCCGCATCCTCCTTGCTGATTCCGAGAACCTCGAACATCCTCTCCTGGAGTGAGGCCTCGTGGATACGGATTGAACCGCCGCCGAGCTCTGTTCCGTTGAGGACGAAGTCGTAGGCATTGGCGCAAACCTGCTCCAGATCCTCCTTCCTGTCGGAATAGAAGAGTTCGAGCTGCTCCGGCTTCGGTGCGGTGAACGGATGGTGCATGGCGTAGAAGCGCTGTGTCTCGTCATCCCACTCGAGAAGAGGGAAGTCCACAATCCAGAGAGGGGCGAACTCCTTCGGATTCCTGAGACCGAGACGGTTGCCCATCTCGATACGGAGAACTCCCAGCATTGTCTGGGTCTTCCTCCTGCCTCCGCAGAGAATCAGGACGAGGTCTCCGGCCACTGCTCCGGCAGCCTCGGCCATTGCCTTTACCTGCTCAGGAGTGTAGAACTTGTCCACTGAAGACTTAACGCTGCCGTCAGCATTGTATTTGATATATACGAGTCCCTTGGCTCCGACCTGAGGTCTCTTGACCCATTCGGTGAGCTCGTCAATCTGCTTGCGGGTGTACTCGGAAGCGCCCGGAACAGAGATTGCTCCCACATATTCCACTGAATCGAATACAGAGAAACCGTGTCCCTGAGCCTGTGAGGTGATGTCGTGGATGGTCATTCCGAAACGGATATCCGGCTTGTCGCTGCCGTATTTGTCCATTGCGTCGCACCACTTCATTCTCGGAATCGGATTTGCGATTTCCACATCCAGAACATTCTTGAAGAGGTTTCTCATCATCTCCTCGAATGTGTCCAGCACATCCTCCTGCTCCACGAATGACATTTCGCAGTCAATCTGGGTGAACTCCGGCTGGCGGTCGGCCCTGAGGTCCTCGTCGCGGAAGCATCTCACAATCTGGAAATACCTGTCGTAACCGGCTACCATCAGGAGCTGCTTGAATGTCTGAGGGGACTGCGGAAGGGCGTAGAACTCGCCCGGATTCATCCTTGAAGGCACCACGAAATCCCTGGCTCCCTCAGGTGTGGACTTGATGAGGTAAGGAGTCTCAATCTCCATGAATCCCTTGCTGTCCAGGAAGTTGCGTACTTCGTGCGCAATCTTGTGACGGAGCATGAGAGCGTTCTTGAGAGGGTTTCTCCTGAGATCCAGATATCTGTATTTCGCACGGATATCCTCGCCTCCGTTGCTCTCGTCCTCAATCGTGAACGGAGGGGTTACCGACTTGTTGAGGACATTGATGGCGCTGAGCTTTATTTCAATGTCGCCTGTATCCATCTTCGGGTTCTTGCTCTGGCGCTCCACAACCTCGCCCTCCACCTGGATGACGAACTCCCTTCCGAGAGATGTCGCGGTGCTTACGAGTTCTTCCGGAGCGTCGGTCTCGACAACGAGCTGCGTGATGCCGTAGCGGTCGCGGAGATCAATGAATGTCATTCCGCCGAGTTTCCTGGATTTCTGTACCCAGCCGGCGAGAACCACCTTCCTGCCCACATCAGAGATGCGGAGCTCTCCACAGGTGTTTGTTCTGAAAAATGTGTTGAACATATCTTAGGTGTTTATTTCAATCAATGATTGCAACCGTCGCCTGAACCGGCGGTTACAACCCGCAAATTTAGCAATTTCCAGCCAACTTCGGACAGATACGTTAAATTTTATTACCTTTGTGCGGATGTGTTTCAACATTATAATGGTTCAATGATGGAGGTACGTGCCAAAAAAGCCCTCGGTCAGCATTTTCTGACCGATCTGAAGATTGCCGAGTCGATAGTCTCCTCCCTGCGCCTGCCGGGCTGCGGGGAGAAATACATTTCCGAGGGGGAGGACTGGCCCTCCCAGACCCTGGAGATTGGCCCCGGAATGGGAGTCCTGTCCCAGTATCTTCTGCGCAAGCCTGAAGCCGACCTCAAGATGATAGAGATTGACAATGAATCAGTTGCCTATCTCCTCTCGCATTTTCCCGAGGCTGACGGCCGGGTCATCTACGGCGACTTCCTGAAGATGGACCTGGACTCATTGTTCCCGGGACAGTTCAATGTCATCGGCAATTTCCCCTACAACATTTCCTCCCAGATCTTCTTCCGCATCCTGGATTGCCGCGGGAGGATTCCGCAGGTGGTCTGCATGATACAGAAGGAAGTGGCCGAGAGAATAGCGGAAAAGCCCGGCAGCAAGACTTACGGAATCCTGTCCGTCCTGCTCCAGGCCTGGTACGATATCGAATATCTGTTCACTGTGGGCTCCGGGGCCTTCGCTCCGCCTCCGAAGGTGCAGTCCGCTGTAATCCGCCTGACACGCAATGCCAGACAGGACCTTGGATGCGATCCGTCCGACTTCAAGTTCATTGTCAAGACCGCATTCGGCCAGAGAAGGAAGACATTGCGCAATTCCCTCAAGCCCCTTATAGCCTCCAAGGCGTCCAGGGAAGGCTGGGATGCGGAAAGGCTTGCGGCCTTTGTCTCCGACCCGGTGTTCGACATTCGTCCTGAACGCCTTGGCGTTGAAGAATTCGTCTCGCTGACCAATATGTTTGCCAGCCGTCAATAAAACTACTTGGCAGCTCCCGTCATTTCCTTGATGAAAGCTACTTCCTCATCGCTGAAGGCAGTGCCGTCCTGACGGAAGATGTCGTGGAACCAGAGCTCCGGCTCTGCTGCCTCAGGAAGCGGAGTATCCCAAGCGAAAATGGTATTGGTCTTGCCTGCAACGAAGCCCCAGCTGATGGCGGCAACATTGTTCTCCTTGAGAATCGGCATAACCTTCTGGAATGTGCAGCCCTTGGTCCTGGCCATGTACTCCGTGCAGATTACAGGTCTGCCGTAAGCCTTGAGTGTATCGATGGCATTCTGCTGGTCCTCAACATCCCCGCTGTAGTTGTGATAGGTGGTAACGTCTGAGTTTGCAAGCTGGAACTCATTGAGAGTCTTGAGTTTGTCCTTCCATACGCCTGCGGAGAGAGGCTGTGAAGGCCTGACTTCCTGCGCCCATTTGAATACATTCTTCAGAAGAGGGAGGCTGGCGTCTCCTTGCTTCGAGTTGCCAGGCTCATTGTAGAGGTCCCAGAGGAGGATTCTCTTGTCATTGGCAAAGGTGGTGAGCACGTCCTTCACATATTTCTCGAGCTTCGGATAGAGTGCGAGGGTGTCTGCGCGGAGCGAAGCCGAAGGGTCCCTTACCCAGCCGGAGTTGTGGATGCCCGGCTTAGGCTCAGGCTGTGTGCCATACTCTGACTCGGCATTCCAGCAGTCGTCGAAGAATACGAAGAGAGGGCGGATGGAATGAGCCTCGCAGATTCCGAGGAAGTCACTCATCCTGTCCTTGAGACCCTGAGGGTCATTCTCATATACAACACTGCTGAGATATACTCTCAATGTGTTGAAACCCAGACCCTCGGCCCATCCGAGCTCCTTGTCGATGAGGTCGTGGTTGTAGGTGGAGTCGCTCCACATCTCGATCTGGTTGATGGCGTCAGCCGGGATGTAGTCGCATCCGACGAGCCAGCCCTGCTCATCGTACCAGGCCTGAGCCTGCTCCGGAGTCCATCTTGCGCTCTTTTCTGCGCAGGCAACCATAGCCAATGCTGCGGCTGCAAGGATAATGATTTTTTTCATGAATGTTTATTTTTTGGTGATATTGAGCTTATCGACAGCAGGAAGCGGGGTCTCGCTCCAGATTCTGACGCAGTTCTCTCCCTTGTTGAGTTCTGCAAGGGTGTTCAGGGTATAGAAGCCGTCCTTCGCAAGTCCGCAGGAAACAATCTCCTTCTCCTCCCCGTTCACGCTGATTCTCAGGCCCGTTGCCTCCTCGCAGTACTGGATGGAGAGAGAGAGTTCATATTCCCCGCCTGAAACGCTGTGGACATCCCTCCACTCAAGGCAATTGCTTTCCGAGCCGCCGAGGTTCATTGCCACGGCCCTGCCTGAAGTGCCCTCCATAGGGACATATTTCACGCCGGTTCCCTTGATTGCGGTGAAGTCGGGACAATATCCCCACTCTGCCTCGTACAATGTCGGTTCAATGCGTTCTCCGCTGACTTTCAATATTTTAGCCGAATGTGGAGGAAGGGTCATCTCAATGCTGGAGCATTCTCCGAGGTCGGCGTTGAGGTTAAGGTCACGGACCGTGAGAGTGCCCGTCATCTCGATTTCCTCCGGGGTCAATGTGAACCGCATGGAGGTGTCGGCAGGATTGTAGAGAGCCACAGCGCGTGTGTTGCCCCATTTCTCGAGAATGTCCTTGGCGAAGACGTATGTCTCACCGACGTGCTGGACTACGTGGGCCTGGAGGCCGAGTCTGTCCTGATTGATGGCGATGAGCTCGGGGTTGGTGATGATTTTCATTGTCTCCTCCGGGATGTATTCAATGTCGCAGCCCAGCAGAAGCGGAGAACTCATGATGCACCAGATGCCGAAATGGGCCTCCTCCTCGGTATAGCTCAGGCCGAGTCCCTCCTCCCAGAACGGGGACGGCTTGATGTTGTAGCCGACGGCCAGCATATCCATGTCGTTGTAGTTGCCGTTTCCGGCGTAGGCCGAGAGGTAGAGATTCTTTCCGACAATGTATTTGATTGATTTCCAGACCGGTCTGATATCGGCGGAGATTCTCCAGGAGTCCCCGATGCCGTTCACCCAGGTGCCCGGGAAGTTCCAGCGGCAGACATTGATGCGGATATGGCGGGTGGCCACGCTGTCGATTACCCTGCGGATTTCACGGTATCTCTCCTCCGGGTCGAGCTTCAGGTTCTGGCCGCCGCAATAGTCCAGCTTTATGAAATCGAAGTCCCATTCATTGAAATATCTCTCCGCATCCACCACATCGTGGCCGTAGAGACCGGCACCGAGGCCGTTGAGGTCGTGATTGTAGCTTGAGCCGCAGGTATTGTCGCCCGCATCGGAGTAGATTCCGGCCTTGAGCCCGAGGCTGTGGATGTGGTCGACGAGCGCACGCATTCCCTCAGGTCCTTTCGGAAACCTTTCCGGATGCGGCACCATGTATCCCCTCTCATCCCTGTAGCCGAAGAAGCCGTCGTCAATGTTGACGTATCGGTAGCCGGCCTCTTTCAGTCCCTTTTCCACCATAAGGTCGGCCTGATGTGTGATGATGGAGTCCGAGATGTCCACCATGTATGCGTTCCAGGAGCTCCATCCCATAAGAGGAGGCTTGACTCCCTGTGGCCTTTCGCAGCAGGATGAGGCCAGTATTGCCGCCAGGGCAATGATGATAGAGGAATAATGTCTCATAAGGCAGGTTGTTTTTCGATTTGTATGGTTTTCCGGTGCATTTCATAAATATAGTTTTATTTCCTGACCTTTCGGGTATAAAAATGAAAAACTTGCACAATATCCCCGAAATAGGTAACTTTGCGGCGGAAAACAGAATAAATACAAGCAGTATGAAAAGAATCGTCTTTGCAACGGGCAATAGCGGAAAACTGCGTGAAGCATCAGAAATTCTCGGCGGGGCATTTGAGCTCGTTACCCCCGCACAGTCAGGAATCTCCGGGGACATCCCGGAATCCGGCGCCACTCTCCGCGCCAATTCATTGCAGAAAGCACAGTACATCTACGATCACACCGGCGGGGCTGATTGTTTTGCCGATGACACCGGGCTGGAGGTCGATATTCTCGGCGGCGCTCCGGGCGTCTATTCGGCGCGGTATGCCGGTTCCTCAAAGAATTCCTCGGACAATATCGACAAGCTCCTCAGGGAGATGGACATTCAGGAGACCGAGGCCTCATTTGCCAGAGCTTTCGGCATTGACACTGTCCACGCTACCCGCAGGGCCAGATTCAAGACAGTGGTCACATTGATTCTCGGGGGAGAGAAGCATTTCTTCGAGGGTGTTCTCGAGGGCCGCATAGCCAGGTCCAGGGCAGGCGAGGGCGGTTTCGGCTACGACCCGGTTTTCATTGCCGACGAGTATCCTGACAAGACGGTGGCCGAACTGGACGAAGAGACCAAGAATGCCATCTCGCACCGCGGCAAGGCCCTCAGGGCAATGGCGGAGTTCCTTAATTCCCAATCAGCCTGATCCTCTTGCAGCACAATGACTTTTGACGACCGGGTCATAGTCCTGAACACCACCAGGGTGAAGGAGAATTCGATCGTGCTCCACACGATTTCCGAAACTTATGGCCGCAAGTCATACCTTGTCCGCATAGGCAGGAATACGGGAATGTCATATTTTCTCCCGCTTAACATCCTGGAAATCTCAGTCACTGAGAATCCCAAGTCGGACCTCTGGTACGCCAGGGCAATCTCGGCGGAAGTCCCCCTGAACTCCATCCGGGCCAATATATATAAGAATACGATCTCCCTTTTCATGGCGGAGGTCATATACCGTACCGTCAGAACCGGCAATCCGGAAGACGGGCTCTATGACTGGCTCCGGCGTCAGATTCTGACTCTGGATGCATTGGAGAGTGATTTCAGCAACTTCCATATCCGCTTTCTGCTGGAGCTTGCCGTTGCCCTCGGCTTCAGTCCCCAGGCCAAGGACATTCTCCCTTTCAGCGGTGAATATCAGGGACTTGTGGAGGAATTCATCCGCTCGAATCCTGCCGAATCAATGCTCATTCCTCTCTCCGGCGAGATCCGCAACGAACTGGCCTCGGCCCTTATACGCTATCTCGAATTCCACACCGAATCCACCATAAACATCCGTTCCCTGGCCGTGCTCCGGGAACTGTTCGGCTGAGAATTCCTGCAATGTTTACAGGGAGCGGCAAGGGTATGTCCGGATTTCGCCATGGCGGAAACTCGGGCGTGTTTACGCAGCGGGAAGCAGAAATCCTTGCAGATTGCATAAAAATAGCGTAAATTTGCTCTAGACTGATAATATTATGCAGTTTTACGGGCCGGTGATGATTTTTGCCGGTTTTTTTCAAGTTTGGCACAAGTTATGCATTAGCCTTGGAAGTGAATAATATTATTGGTTGGTTATTATAATGGTTAGTTAGTAGTGTTAATGTATCACGTCCCTCAGCCTGATGGGAATCCCGCGAACGGACGGTGATGCGAATCTACGGGAGGAAGGTCGAGTTCTCGGCTTTCCTCCTTTGCTTTTCTCAATCTCCCCGACAAAGGATTACCTGCGGTTTTTCAAAACGCTTAATCTTCAAATACTTGGTTTTTTATTGTCATTTCAAAAATAATGATTAAATTTGCAGTCCCCCAAAAAGTGGGGAAGAACATAAATTAAAGATTTACAATCATTTATGCCAACAATTCAACAATTAGTTCGCAAAGGACGCGAGGTTATTGCTGTGAAGAGCAAATCTCGTGCGCTGGATGCTTGCCCTCAGAAAAGAGGCGTTTGTGTTCGTGTTTACACGACTACACCTAAGAAACCTAACTCAGCGATGCGTAAGGTTGCCCGTGTACGTCTCACAAACGCAAAAGAGGTCAACGCATACATCCCGGGCGAGGGTCACAACCTCCAGGAGCACTCAATCGTGCTCGTAAGAGGCGGTCGTGTAAAGGACCTCCCTGGTGTACGTTACCACATCCTTAGAGGAGCTTTGGATACCGCTGGCGTAGAAGGCAGGACACAGTCCCGCTCACTCTACGGAGCCAAGAGGCCGAAGAAATCTAAGAAGTAATTTTTTACCATTTTTCACTTTAATTTTTCACAACAATGAGAAAATCGAAGCCTAGAAAGAGGATTCTACTTCCTGATCCTAAGTTTCACGACGCTAACGTAACACGTTTCGTGAATAATCTTATGTTGCAGGGGAAGAAGAGTATCGCGTATTCTATTTTTTACGATGCCATTGACATGGTAGGCGAGAAGATGAAAGATTCTGACAAGGCTCCTCTGGATATTTGGAGGAAAGCTCTCGAGAATGTCACCCCGCAGGTCGAGGTGAAGAGCCGCAGGGTCGGCGGAGCTAACTTCCAGGTGCCTACTGAGTTGAGACCGGAAAGGAAGATTTCAGTTTCTATGAAGAACCTTATCCTTTTCGCACGTAAGCGTTCCGGCCACTCTATGGCAGAAAAACTTTGCGCAGAGATCCTTGCCGCCTACAACAATGAGGGCGGCGCCTTCAAGAGGAAGGAGGACATGCACAAGATGGCTGAGGCCAACAAGGCATTTGCACATTTCCGTTTCTAATCCGGTTGACGAATGGCAAAGAGAGATCTTAAATTCACCAGAAACATCGGCATTATGGCTCACATCGATGCCGGTAAGACGACCACTTCCGAGCGTATTCTCTATTACACTGGTAAAATCCACAAGATTGGAGAGGTACACGACGGAGGTGCCACCATGGACTGGATGGTTCAGGAGCAGGAGCGCGGTATTACCATCACTTCCGCTGCCACCACCGCATTCTGGCATTACGGCAACGATGTATATCAGCTGAATCTTATCGATACCCCAGGCCACGTTGACTTCACCGTTGAGGTGGAGCGTTCACTTCGCGTGCTTGACGGAACTATCGCTACATTCGATGCTGTGGGCCGTGTTCAGCCTCAGTCTGAGACCGTTTGGCGTCAGGCTGACAAATTCGGCGTGCCGAAGATTGCTTACGTCAACAAGATGGACCGTGTCGGAGCAGACTTCTTCGCATGTGTTCAGGATATCAAGGACAAACTTGGCGCAACTGCCGTTCCTATCAGCATCCCTATCGGAGCTGAGGATAAATTCATAGGTATCATCGACCTTATCGACAGGAAGGCCATCGAGTACTTCGCTGACGACTCTCAGGTCAACAACTTCCGCGAGATTCCGATTCCGGAGAATCTTGCAGGTGAGGTGGAGCTCTGGAGAGACAGGCTCGTAGAGGCTGCTGCAGAGTGCGATGAGACCCTGATGGAGAAATATTTCGAGGATCCTGAGTCCCTTACCAGGGATGAGATCATCGCAGCTATCCGTAAGGGTACCATCGCGATGAAGATTGTTCCTGCGACTTGCGGTTCTTCATACAAGGACAAGGGCGTGCAGTTCCTTATCGACGCCGTTGTACGTTATCTGCCTTCACCGCTCGACATCGGTGCCGTAAAGGCTACTGATGCCAAGACCGGAGAAGAGACTTCAGTGAAGCCTTCAGCTTCCGAGCCTTTCGCAGGTCTCGTGTTCAAGATTGCAACCGATCCGTTCGTAGGTCGTCTCGCCTATGTGAGAGCTTACTCCGGACATCTTGACGCCGGTACTTACGTGCTCAATACACGTACCGGCAAGAAGGAGAGGGTAGCACGTCTCTATCAGATGCACTCCAACCACCAGAACCCTATCGATTTCGTGGAGGCCGGTGACATCTGCGCAGCCGTAGGTTTCAAGGATCTCCGCACCGGTGACACCATCTGTGCCGAGGATCATCCTGTAACCCTTGAGGCGATGGAGTTCCCGGATCCGGTTATCGGAATCGCCGTGGAGCCTAAGACTTCCAAGGATCTCGAGAAACTTGGCGTCGCTCTCGCAAAGCTTGCCGAGGAGGATCCTACATTCACCGTCAAGTCAGACCATGAGACAGGCCAGACCGTCATCAGCGGTATGGGTGAGCTTCACCTTGACATCATCGTTGACCGTCTCCGCCGCGAGTTCGGCGTGGAGATCAACCAGGGTGCTCCTCAGGTGAATTACAAGGAGGCTATTACCACCACGGTTCAGCATCGCGAGGTATTCAAGAAGCAGACCGGTGGCCGCGGTAAGTTCGCCGACATCATCGTTGAGATCGGACCTGCCGACGAGGGTCACACGGGTCTTCAGTTCGACAACCAGGTCAAGGGTGGAAACATTCCGAAGGAATACATCCCTTGCATCCAGAAAGGTTTCGAGACTGCAATGGCCAACGGTGTTCTCGCAGGTTACGAGGTTCCGTCACTCAAAGTCACTGTGCTTGACGGTTCATTCCACCCTGTCGATTCAGACCAGCTCTCATTCGAGATCTGCGCCCGCATGGCATTCCGTCACGCTTGCCCTAAGGCGCATCCGGTTCTCCTCGAGCCTATCATGAACCTTGAGGTTGTAACTCCGGAAGACTACATGGGAGACATCGTGGGCGACCTCAACCGCCGCAGGGGACAGATCAACGCAATGGATTCCACAGCCAATGGCGCAAGAATCGTCAAGGCGTTCGTTCCGCTCTCCGAGCAGTTCGGTTATGTCACTGTTCTCAGAACCCTTTCTTCAGGCCGTGCTACCAGCACGATGAGCTTCGACCACTATTCAGAGGTTCCGGCTAACCTGGCCAAGGAGGTTATCGAGAAGAGCGGCTACAAGGTCAGCGACGACGAATAATTATTAACAACGGTAAAAAGATTATTGATATGAGTCAGAAAATCAGAATAAAGCTCAAATCATTCGATCATATGCTGCTTGACAAGTCAGCAAAGAAAATCGCCGACACAGTGTCAGCTACCGGTGCCAAGGTTTATGGTCCTATTCCTCTTCCTACAAGCACCAAGATCTTCACTGTGAACCGTTCAACCTTCGTGAACAAGAAGTCCCGCGAGCAGTTCCAGCTCAGCTCTTACTGCAGGCTTCTTGACATTGACGACTCCAATGCAAAGACAGTGGATTCTCTCATGAAGCTTGAACTTCCTTCAGGCGTAGAGGTCGAAATCAAGGTCTGATAAGATCAGCGCATCCCGGCAGTGCGGGTTTGCATTACTCGGGATAAATATCTATATTTGCAGAACCGGTTTGACCCGGTTTTGCAAATCCGGTCCCATAGCTCAGTTGGTTAGTAGCATCTGACTCATAATCAGAGGGTCACAGGTTCAAGCCCTGTTGGGACCACAAAAAAGCCATCGCGTTGCGGTGGCTTTTTTGTGGTCCCTGACGGGGCCTTCGTATTTCCCCCTGACCCCCATTACGGGGGAACCGGCGCTGTCGCGCATGTTGAGGCTGTTCCATCGCTTTGCGGACAGGCTCCCCCGCAAACTTCCCAACCGGAAATTCTGTGGAGTCCCTTGGCAGATTCCTCAGGCATTGTCACCTGTCAAACGGTCTGGGGGCAATCGGATCACAACTCCGTCTTCCAGAGCCCGTGAAGATTGCAGTATTCGTAGACAGCGTAGATTGGCCTGTCGCATTTGACAACAGCCATCGGCTTGTCTGTCAAGTCAATGTGAATGCCTCCGTCGGCTGTCTCCAGATAAATGAAGGCAATGTGGTGCTCCGGCAGCATCGGATGCGGGACGCTGCCGACCTCAATCAGAAGTCCGCCGTCATCCATGCGGGTTACCACGGGAACGTGCTTTTCAAGGCTTGCGTCCATTGTACCCGGCACAAGCTCCTCCATTTTTTCTCCGCAGCAGACCACCGGCACTTTCGAGTCAACTAATTTCACGATAACATTGCCGCAATGACGGCATTTGAAAAACCTTACTGGCATAGAGACCTCCTTGTTTTGAGTGTTATACATTATGTCATTTCACTGATGTGAACGTCATCGTACAGGATTGACGTGGCTATGGCTGCTTTCTTGTCCTGAGGCCGAGTGCCGCAGCCGCTATGTTCCTGCCCCACTCGCCATCCCCACTCTCCCAATCCGCCAACATTTTATCCCACAAATCAGATGCCCCTATACCATATTACGGATAAATTCGCTAATTTTGTCTCCTGTCCGGACAAACATTGCGACAAAACCGGAAAATTAACCATAGCATAGACCAAACCAATATTGAAATGGACATAAAGAGTATGCATAAGGCCCATCCCTGGCACGGAATCGACCTTGGAGACAATGCTCCGGAGGAAGTGAGAGCATTCATTGAAATAGTGCCGACCGATACCGTGAAATATGAGGTGGACAAGGCGTCCGGATATCTTTCGCTGGACAGGCCGCAGAAATTCTCCAACATTGTCCCATCCCTCTACGGCTTCCTGCCGAAGACATATTGCGCCACCAACATGGCCGAATTGACCAACAAGGCATTGGCCAGGATGGACATCGAGGGTGACGGTGACCCTCTCGACATCTGCGTATTGACAGAGAAGGACGTGACACACGGTGATGTCATTGTCCGGGCAAGGCCAATCGGCGGGCTCCGCCTTCTCGACCACAACCAGGCCGACGACAAGATCATTGCCGTGCTGAAGAACGATGCCGTCTATGGCGACATCAAGGACATTGACGAACTTCCGGTCCAGATTGTCCGCCGCCTCATCCATTATTTCACCACCTACAAGGACATCCCGGGAGAGAACACGCAGCGTATGAAGTTCATCAGCATCTACGGTGCGGACGTGGCCCACGATGTCATTCTCAGGTCAATGAAGGATTACGAGGAACTGATTTCAAAAAGCTGACGGAACATTGTCCCCAGCTTTCCGGTCAATATTTTCTCCCTCATCAGTCATGCAGCTGCTGCAATGCTCATTCTTCGGGAGAAAATCTGTTCTCGGAAATCTGATGCAAATCTGAAGCAAGTTATGAAAAACTTCACATTGGCAGTTGTCTGCACCGCAGCCGCAATACTCTCCGCATGCGCCGGCAGGTCCGCTGCGACGGGCGGCCGCCGCTCCTTATTCTCCGCCCGCGCCGACAAAACTGTTGCGACCAGCGGCAATCCTGTTTTCGAGGGCTGGTATGCAGACCCTGAGGGAGCCGTCTTCGAGGGTGAGTACTGGATATATCCAACGTACTCGCAGAAATACGAAGACCAGCTTCATTTCGATGCGTTCTCGTCTCCGGACCTTGTGACCTGGACAAAGCACGAGAATATCATCACCAGCAAGGAAATCTCCTGGCTGAGACAGGCCCTCTGGGCACCGTCGGTCGTGAAAAAGGACAGCCTCTACTACCTCTTCTTCGGTGCCAATGACGTTCACGAGGGCGAAATCGGAGGTATTGGCGTCGCCGTTGCCGACAATCCTGCCGGTCCGTTCAGGGATGCCTTGGGACATCCCCTGATCGGCAATATCGTCAACGGGGCCCAACCTATCGACCAGTTCGTTTACAATGATCCCCGTAGCGGGGAATGGTACATGTACTACGGCGGCTGGGGGCATTGCAACGTAGTCCGCCTCAATGAAAGCCTCACCGGCCTGATCCCTTTCGAGGATGGGACAATGTTCAGGGAAATAACCCCGAAGGACTATGTGGAAGGCCCCTTCATGCTGTATCGCAATGACAGATACTACTTCATGTGGAGCGAAGGAGGCTGGGGCGACGACTCCTACAGGGTAGCCTATGCGATTTCCGACAGCCCTTTCGGTCCTTTCGACAGACAGGACGTGATTCTGAAGTCTGACCCTGAAGTGGCCACGGGAGCCGGCCACCACAGCGTGATCCCGGGACCGGGCAAGGACGAGTGGTACATTGTATATCACCGTCATCCTCTCCCTGAAAAGGATGCCGACGGCAATCCGATTCCAGTCGAGGCCAATAACCGTGTAGTCTGCATTGACAGACTCGAATTCGCGGCTGACGGCACCATTCTCCCAGTCAAGATGACGTTTGAAGGAGTGGCGGCACGGCCTATGCTTTAGATGATTCGTCAGTTGAACGATTCCCGCACCCCTCACCTGCAGACCCGCTGAAAAAGGCTGGCCATCCGGCCGGTAAGATTCCTGCGCGAAAAACGGGCGATGATATCCGCATTGTCCGGCTGCGCAGGATTTTCGCTCTCGTCGGAGAACGACCTCCAGCAATGGGCGATGTAGGTGCGGACGGATTCCTCGTCATCCCAGTCGAAGACAACGCCGGAGCGGGTCTCATTGATTATGCGGGCCATGGCTCCGTCGGTCTGGCCGATTCCCAGAATCGGGACCATCGAGGCGAGGTATTCGAACAACTTGCCGGGCAGGGTGGCCCGGTATTCCGGCTCCTTGCGGAGAGGGAGAATCAGAAGGGAGGCGTTCTTCTGCTCACGGACGGCATTGTTGTGGCTCTGATAGCCAAGGTCAATGAGGTTGTCCTCCAGGCCCGCGGCACGGATAGAGGCAATGATTTCCGGGTCGGTCTTGCCGGCCAGGCGGATCCGCAGCATCTTCCGGAACTCCGGGTCGGAGGCGCATTTCTCAGACAGGACCTTCCAGATCACATCGGGATTGCCGTCGGCGGCGAAAAGACCGGTGTGGGTCACATTGAAATATCCGTCCGGCTCCACCACCTGGTCGAAATCATCCTCGTCGAAACCATTGGTGATCAGCTCCACAGGCGTGTCGGTCATTGCCTTGAATTCGTCCTGGACAAGCGGGGAGACAGCCACCACCACATCTGCATTGTCAAGCACCTTGCTCTCCAGAAGCCGGTGTTTGCGCCCAGCCCAGGCGGACAGGCATAAATGCTTGAAATAGAACATCTTGGTCCAAGGATCCCGAAAATCCGCAATCCACGGAATCCCGGTAGCCGCAGCCACCTTCATCGCTATGAGATGCATCGAATGGGGCGGCCCTGTGCTGACAATGACATCCACCGGGTTCTCCTCCAGATACTTCTTCAGGAAGCGCACCGACGGCCTCACCCAGGTCACCCGGGGGTCCGGGATGAACAGATTGCCCCGGAGCATGAGCATCAGCTTCTGCTTGAAAGTCCTCTCCCGGTTGTTTATGGGATTCACCTCCTTCACGCTGCCGTCCCTGCGGCCCATAAGCCGGCGGTAAAGCGAGTAGAATTCGGTAATCGGCCTCTTGACGACGATTGCCTCAGGGGGAATGTCCCCCTCCAGGCTTCTGTCCACGGAAGTCATTTCCGGGTTCTCCGGAGTGTAGATGACTGGCTGCCAGCCGTATTGAGGAAGGTATTTCGCAAATTTCACCCACCTCTGCACGCCGGACCCTCCGGTCGGAGGCCAGTAATATGTGATGACCAGAACTTTTTTCATATCAATGTCCCAAAAGTAACAATAAAAATCGTAAATTTGTCAGGATGCGGGGGAATATTTCCCGCTGTTCCTATCATTATGGCGAAGAAACAAGCGGAGGACACTCCTCTACTGAAGCAATATTTCAATGTGAAGGCCCAGAACCCTGAGGCCATCCTTCTCTACAGGGTCGGGGACTTTTACGAGACCTATTCGGACGATGCCGTACTGGCCAGCAAGGTCCTCGGAATCGTCCTCACGAAGCGTTCCAACGGGGACAAGGGACACGTGGCCATGGCCGGTTTCCCGCATCACGCCATAGAACTGTACCTGACCAAGCTCATCAGGGCCGGGTACAAGGTTGCCGTCTGCGACCAGCTCGAGGACCCGAAGCTCACCAGGACACTTGTCAAGAGGGGAGTCACCGAACTCGTGACCCCGGGCCTGGCATTCGGCGAGCAGATGCTGGAGCAGAAGGAGCACAACTACCTCGCAGGCCTTGCATTCTCCGGAAAAGAATGCGGCGCAGCCTTCCTGGATGCCTCCACGGGCACATTCGAGGTGGCCCAGGGCAGCCCGGAATTCATAGGGACCCTCATTTCATCTCTCTCTCCGAAGGAACTCGTCGTAGAGCGCGGCGAAGAAAAGCGGATCAGGGAACTCTTCGGGGACAAAGCCTACATATCCACCATCGAGGAGTGGGCCTTCGTGCACGATTCCGCTGTGGAGAGGCTCAAGAAGCAGCTCAAGGTGGATTCCCTGAAGGGCTATGGCATTGAGCGCTATCCTCTCGGAATATGCTCTGCGGGTGCCCTTACAGTATATCTCGAGCAGACCCACCATGCAGGTCTGGCCAACATCTGCTCCATCTCCAGAATCGACTGCGGCAGCTTCGTCTGGATGGACCGCTTCACAGTCCGCAACCTCGAGGTGTTCAGCGCCTCGGCAGGCGGGGAAGGGGTCTCGCTGGTGGATGTCATTGACAAATGCTCCTCTCCGATGGGCTCCAGGCTTCTGCGGACCTGGCTCGCCATGCCGTCACTGGACATTGACGAGATCCGATCCCGCCACGACATTGTGGAGGACTTCTGCCGCGACAGGGAAAGGCTGGACAATCTTCAGATGCGTCTCGGCGACATCGGTGACCTGGACCGCATCCTGTCCAGGGCGGCGACCGGGAAAATCCAACCAAGGGAAATCCTCCAGCTGGGCCGCGGACTCTCCCAGATCGGCCCCATCCGTGACATAACCCTCGGCTCCGGACAATGCTGCAGTGCCCTCAGTACCCTTGTGGGCAGCATTGACGACTGTTCGGCCCTGCTTGAGGACATCCGCAGGACAATCAGTCCGGAGGCCGCATCCGCCATCGGCAAGGGCGACGTGATCGCATCCGGAGTGGACGCCGAACTCGACCGCCTCAGGGCAATATCGCACGGCGGGAAGCAGTACCTTCTGGAAATGCAGCAGCGCGAGACCGAGCGCACCGGAATCCCTTCACTCAAAATCAGTTACAACAATGTCTTCGGCTACTACATCGAGGTGCGCAACACCCACAGGGAGAAAGTCCCGGAGGACTGGATCCGCAAGCAGACCCTGGTCAATGCCGAAAGATATATCACACAGGAACTCAAGGACTACGAGGAGCAGATTCTTTCCGCCGAGGACAAGATCTACGCCCTCGAGACCTCCATTTACAATGCCCTCATAACCCGCCTCCAGTCATTCATCCGCACCATCCAGGTCAATGCCCTTGCGATTGCCCGCATTGACGTGCTCGCCGGCTTCGCCCAGCAGGCATTGGAGAGGCATTATTGCAGGCCGGAGATTGACAGGAGCCACTCCCTGAGCATCAAGGCGGGACGCCACCCGGTAATCGAGACATTGATGAAGCCGGGCGAGGAATATGTGCCGAATGACATTTATCTGGACAAGGACAGCCAGCAGATCATCGTCCTGACCGGTCCGAACATGTCCGGAAAATCAGCCCTTCTCCGCCAGACGGCCCTCATTGTACTGATGGCCCAGATTGGCTCGTTCGTGCCGGCAGACCAGGTCAGGTTCGGATTCTTCGACAAGCTTTTCACCCGCGTCGGGGCCTCGGACAATATTTCCCGCGGCGAGTCCACCTTCATGGTCGAGATGCTCGAAACCTCGATGATCCTGCACAATCTCTCGGAGCGCTCCCTTGTGCTCTTGGACGAGATCGGCCGGGGAACATCCACCTACGACGGAATGTCCATCGCCCGTGCAATAGTGGAGTACATCCACGAGTACGGAAAGGGGGCAATGACCCTCTTCGCCACCCATTATCACGAACTCAATGATCTGGAAGGCATATATCCGCGCGTGAAGAATTTCCACGTCGCCGTCAAGGAAGTGGGCAGGGAAGTGATTTTCCTCCGCAAGCTCAAGGAGGGCGGCACGGCCCACAGCTTCGGTATCCACGTGGCCCGCATGGCCGGGATGCCGAAGGAGGTCATAAAGTCGGCTGAGGACACTCTTGCCGCATTGGAGTCCTCCGCTCCGGGTACCATTTCCAGGCCGGATAGCGCAGCCTGCGGGAAAATTGTGAAGCCATACAATATCAAGGAGGGCCGGGTCGAGAGCGACGGTTCCATCCAGCTCTCGCTCTTCCAGCTGGACGACCCGACACTGTCATCAATCCGGGACAGGCTCAATGCCGCCGACATCAACAATATGACCCCTCTCCAGGCCTTCGACCTGCTCCGGGACATGAAGAAGGAACTGGGAATATGAACGTAAGGGTCACAGGCATGGAAAGATTCTTGAACTAAAACAATAACGATATGACTGTTAAATCATTAGTAATTTCTTTAGTCGCTCTGGCAGCAGCCGGGGCCAATGCATCTGCATCCGACGGCAGCTATCAGGTAACTTCCCCTGACGGCAGCCTCAGGGCCACCGTGGTGGTAGGAAGCAGCATCACCTATACCGTGAGCAAGGCAGGCGATGAAATCATCGCTCCCTCAGCCATTTCGATGAGGCTCTCCGGGGACATCGCCTTCGGTATCAATGACAAGGTGCGCAAGGTAGTGCGCCGCACGGTGGACCAGAGCATCCCTACACTGGTCTACAAGCGTGCCGAGGTCCGGGACAATTTCAATGAGATGGAACTCGTATTCAAGGAGTTTTCCCTCATTTTCAGGGCTTATGACGAGGGCGTGGCCTACCGTTTCCGCAATGCTCTCAAGACCGGCTCAAAGGTGGTCTCCGAGCAGGCTGAGTTTGCCATGGCCGGTGATTATCAGGCATTTGTACCGTATGTGAAGAAAAATAAGGGAAACTTTGAGGCCCAGTATTTCAATTCATTCGAGAATACCTACGAAGTGATTCCGGTATCGTCCTGGGACAATGGCAGGATGGCATTCCTCCCTGTGGCCCTGTCGGCGGACAATGGCCGCAAGATCCTCATCACCGAGTCCGACCTCCTCGGCTATCCCGGAATGTATCTCTACAACGGGGATGCCTCCACGAAACTCACGGCACGTTTCGCCCCTTATCCGCGCGAGGTGAAGCAGGGCGGCCACAACAATCTCCAGATGCTTGTCACCTCACGAGAGGACTACATTGCCACAGCCGAGGCCGGGAAATCATTCCCATGGCGTATCGTGATGGTGGTGGACAATGACATTGACCTCGCCGTCAACGACATGGTCTGGAAGCTCGCCACTCCGGACGACGGCTCCGACTACAGCTGGGTGCGCCCGGGCAAGGTGGCCTGGGACTGGTGGAATGACTGGAATCTCTATGGGGTTGACTTCAAGACCGGAGTCAACAACGACACGTACAAATACTACATTGACTTCGCCGCCGCGCAGGGAATCGAGTACGTGATTCTCGACGAGGGCTGGGCCGTGAACCTCCAGGCTGACCTTATGCAGGTGGTTCCCGAGATTGACCTTCAGATGCTTGCAGATTATGCCAGGGAGAGGGGTGTAGGCCTGATTCTCTGGGCCGGTTATCAGGCATTCGCCCGCGATCTGGAGAATGTCTGCCGTCATTATTCCGAGATGGGTTTCAAGGGCTTCAAGGTGGATTTTCTCGACAGGGATGACCAGGAGATGGTGGACTTCTGCGAGAAGGCTGCGAAGGTTGCGGCAAAATACAGGATGATGCTGGATTTCCACGGCGCCTTCAAGCCGGCGGGCCTGACCAGGACATACCCGAACGTTGTCAATTTCGAGGGTGTCCACGGTCTGGAGCAGATGAAGTGGAGCAAGGCCGACCAGGTCACCTACGATGTGACCGTACCTTACATCAGGATGGCCGCAGGCCCTATGGACTATACCCAGGGCGCAATGCGCAATGCGACAAAGGGCAATTATACGCCTGTTTACAATGAGCCTATGAGCCAGGGTACCCGTTGCCGCCAGCTGGCCGAGTACATAATCTTCGAGTCTCCTCTCAATATGCTCTGCGACTCACCGTCCAACTATCTGGCCGAGCCTCTCTGTACCCGTTTCATTGCCGAGGTTCCGGTTGTCTGGGACGAGAGCGTAGGCCTCAATGGCGAGATCGGCAAGTACATTTCAATCGCCCGCCGAAGCGGTGATACCTGGTACGCAGGCTCCCTGACCAACTGGGACGCCCGCGAACTCCTTCTCGACCTCAGCTTCCTCGGTGAAGGAAACTGGACGATGGAGATTTTCCGTGACGGAGCCAATGCCGACAAGGCCGCCCGCGATTTCGCGCACGAGATTGTCCGTGTCCCTGCCGACCGCAAGGTGAACGTCAAGATGGCTCCCGGCGGCGGCTGGGTGGCCAGGATCACGAGATAGCCACTGCCTGTCAGGCATATGATGAAAAAGGCTCCCGCCACGTCAGGACGGAAGCCTTTTTCATTTGTCCGGGATTGCATCCGGCAATGCTACTGCTTTGCGATATTTTCGCGCATGTCGGTGTCGGCCTGGATATTTCTCAGCTTGTAGTAATCCATTACCCCGAGATTGCCGTTGCGGAATGCCTCGGCCATGGCGAGAGGTATCTGTGACTCGGCCTCGATGACCTTCGCGCGGGCCTCCTGTGCCTTTGCCTTCATCTCCTGCTCGAGAGCCACGGCCATTGCCCTGCGCTCCTCGGCACGGGCCTGGGCGATATTCTTGTCGGCATTGGCCTGATCTATCTGAAGGACGGCGCCGATGTTCTTTCCTATGTCAATGTCGGCGATGTCGATGGACAGGATTTCGAATGCGGTACCGGCGTCAAGACCTTTTGCCAGCACCACCTTGGAGATGGATTCAGGAGTCTCGAGCACCTCTGCGTGGCTCTCGGCCGAACCGATGGAAGAAACGATTCCCTCACCCACGCGGGCAAGCACGGTCTCCTCGCCGGCTCCTCCTACCAGCTGGTTGATATTGGCGCGCACGGTCACCCTCGCCTTGCAGATGAGCTGGATGCCGTTTTTGGCGACCGCAGTCACAGGTGGCGTATTGATGACCTTGGGGTTCACGGACATCTGCACCGCCTCGAAAACATCGCGTCCTGCCAGGTCGATGCCGGCGGCGGTCTTGAAATCAAGGGCTATATTGGCCTTGTCCGCTGAAATCAGAGCGTTCACGACCTTGACCACATTGCCCTTTGCGAGGTAGTGCGCCTCGAGTTCATTGGCCTTGAGAGTCAGTCCTGCCTTGGTTCCGGTAATGAGCGCCATGACGATAGTGTTCGGGTTCACGCCCCTCCAGCGCATCAGGACCAGCTGGAGCAGGGACACCCTCACTCCCGAGAGAATAGCCTGGAACCAGAGGGCCACAGGGAAGAACCACAGGAGAATGATCAGGGCGACGAAAATCAGTGCCGCCCAGACGATGAGTGGAATTACCATAATGTTGTGTGTTTAATCGGTTTCATAGAAAGGTAAAACGTCTGCACGGGGCTTTCAGAAGGCCTCGTCCGGCATGACCGGCCTGACGTAGATCTTGTTTTTCTCGATGTGCGCCACCTCGATTTCAGTGCCGGCGTCTATCATTCCCTCAAGTGCCGTAGCCTCCATCCTCGCCTCGTTGATGCGCACCGTGCCCATGGGAGCCAGCCTTGTCACGGCCTTGCCGCGGTCGCCGGCATTGACTTCGGGTGCGGCCTCATTCTTGCCGATGACCGTGTTCAGCTCAAATTTCTTCCAGGTGCGGGAACGCAGCGCAAAGCAGGTCAGGACTGCCAATGCCACCACGTTGAATACGGTGACAATGGCTCCGGTCAGCGGCCCGAGAACGGCGAATGCATACCAGGATGCGCCGCAGATGGACAGTACTCCGAGAATGCCGGCAACCCCGACTCCGGGAATCAGAAGCAATTCTGCGAGAATCAGTATAATTCCTGCAAGAATCAATGTGATAGTCAGTCCCATAAGTATTGTATTTCAAACAGTTCCGTTTCAAAGGCCCGGTATCGGGAACGTCAATCCGCCTTGACCCGGCTCAAACCTGCCGATTCGACCCTGAGATTGCCGATTCCGGAAATCTTCAATGCGGAGGCTACCCTGTCAGCTTCCTCCCTTCCTTCCACAGGGCCGATGACGTATGATATCACGCCGTCCTCCAATGATCTCGACATGTCCGCCTCGGTAACTACCTTTACGATGGCCAATTCCTTGTCATTCAGTGAATTGCCATCGGAAGGGAATATTCTCACGATGAACAGTTCGCGGATGCTCTTCTCCAGCGTCCTCGCCTTGGACACGCTTACCGGCTTGCCGTCGAGGAAGGCCACGATCATGGCATTCCTGAAGCCCGCCTTCTTGACCGTGTTCAGGTTCGAGAGCACGTCCCTGTAGCTCCTGAACAGGCCTGCGGAGTACACGTATCGGCCGTTTGAACCCCTCCTTTCGAATACCGGGCTCAGACCCTTGAGATTCTTCACGGTCGCCTTCGAGGACAATGAGAACAGCTGTATCTGGTAGACAAGTCCCTCCGGCAGGGTATTGTCAAGGGCGAATCTTCCCTCCGGGAGAACCTGGAAAGAGTAGTCGAACTCAGGCTCCGGTTCCAGCATAGGGAAGGAGAATGCCGGACCCATCCTGTGTCTGGTGAACGTGAACCCGGACTCGGAGCCCACCACCTCCCTCTCAGTCTCCTTCTGAAGGCTGGCCGGGTCGATCACGACGCCGCTGCGCAGAAAGCTCATTTCCAGCTGCTGGATAGCCTTCGTCTGTCTCAGGAGCGAGTCCTGAAGTACCGGAAGGGCGGCTTCCATGCCCAGGATCTCGGCCGACAATGATTCCTTCAGGCTGTCCGGAGCGTCGGCCAGACGGCTCCTGCACTCATCCATCGACCTGCCGAACGAGGCGATTGATTCCCGCAGGCTCCGCACATTGTCGAGCATTTCGGCATAATGCCTTATCTCCTCATTCTCTCCCAGTCCCTTGCCCGAATCTCCGTCGCTGTGAATCTGTCCGGAGTCTCCTGCAGGGTCCAGGCGGCAGAGCTGCTCTATTGCCGCAGGCGAGTCTGCCGATTTTCTGACCGGCATGCTGTCATATTCGAGCACATAGATGTCCACACTGTCCGCAGGGCAGTTCCGGTCGGATGCGAAGATGGTATATTGCCCGTCGTCAGTATTGATGAAAAGATAGTCATTGTAAGGAGAGGAGAAAGGGAATCCCATATTCACCGGAATGTCCCAGTCGTTCAGCTCGTAATCCCATTCCGCCACGTAGAGGTCGTATCCTCCCATTCCGTAAAGCCCCTTCGAGGCGAAGAAAAGCTGGCTTCCGTCAGGCGACAGCATAGGGTATATCTCATCGGAAGAAGAAGTCAGCTGCTCGCTCAGAAGTTCCGGAGCTGACCATACAGTATCCTGATACTCAGAGCGGTAAATATTCCTGATGCCCTCCTTGTCCTCGGCTGACCAGTAGAGTATGTCCGTATCTTCAGGCACGAACGTGGCCCTGACCGCCCCGCCGGCCTTCCCGTCCAGCTGGTTCGGAACCTTTCTCCAGGCCCCGTCCTCAAGCGGATAATAAAGGAAGAAATCCTTCAGCGAAAACCTCTGCCTGGCCACCACGACAGGACTGCAGCAGAAGCCGGCCATGCTCGCTCCGTTCTGTGCAGGAGCCATCATTGCGTCGATTTCCGCCCGCGCGGTCGAGTCCGCATTGTCCTTCGCCCTCAGGAAAACATCCACGGCCTCGCTGAACCGGTATTGCCTCATCAGCGAGTCTGTACGGGCCTTCAATGCCGGGATGTCCACTGCCGCAGAATCCGCAGGCCAGGTCACAGCCCCGGCGGAAATGCAGAGGCACCAGGCCGCAGCCGCCAGAAAAACGTGTATATATGATTTCAATTCCCTCATTATTGCAGTGCAAATTTAACAAATTACTGACATAAAGTTTCTTTCTACGAAAAAAATAGATAAATTTGCAGTCTTGTATATCGTGCCGTGCCATCCCCTGACCATAACGGGGTTGTGCAGAGCCTGAAAAACAGAAACTAAAATAATTAAAATAATTCAACAATGCAAAGTAAAGGCGCAATCAAATTTGTGGCGATTCTTCTCGCCATCGCCTGCATCTGGCAGCTTTCCTTCACTCTTGTGACAAGCATCCAGGAGAACAAGGCTGAAAAGTATGCTCAGGCCGCAGTCGATAAATTCACACAGTCAGAGGAATTCGCAGCGGTTCCCGAGGGGGACAGGGCATACGTCCTTGATTCTCTTTCCAAGAAGCTTAACCGCACTTACATCGATTCCATCTCGAACGAGAAGGTTTACTTCCGTTACACCTACAAGGACGTCAAGTCCAAGGAGATCAATCTCGGTCTCGACCTCAAGGGAGGTATGAACGTTATGCTCCAGGTGCAGCTCGAGGATATCGTTTCCGCCCTCGCCGGCGAGAACAAGACCCCTGAGTTCCACAAGGCTTACGACCTCGCCCTCGAGCGCAGCAGGAACTCCGCAAGCGACTTCATCACCCTCTTCGCAGAGGCATGGAAGGAAGTTTCAGGCGGACAGAGGCTCGCACAGGTGTTCGGTACCATCGACCTCGCTTCCCGCATCACCCCTCAGACTTCCGACGAGGATGTCATCGCCGTCATCAGGGAGAATGCAGAGAGCGCAATCGCCAACTCGTTCAATGTCCTCCGCAACCGTATCGACCGTTTCGGCGTGACCCAGCCTTCCATCCAGAAGATCGGCAACACCGGCCGCATTCTCGTCGAGCTCCCTGGCGTAAAGGAGCCTGAGCGTGTGAAGAACCTCCTCCAGGGAACCGCTTCCCTCGAGTTCTGGACAACCTTCACCAGCGAGGAAGTGATGGCTGACCTCAGCGCCCTCGACGCAGCTCTTGCACAGACAGTTGAGGACGAGGTTGAGGATACGGTCGCAACAGCTGACAGCACCTCCATCCTCGACAGCGAGATCAGCGGCGCAGCCAGTGACGCAAAGGCCCTTGAGACCTACAGGAGGCAGCACCCTCTCTTCGCTCTCCTCCAACCTTCACAGGCAAGGGGAAGTGCCTGCATCGGATATGCCCAGGGCGCCGATACCGCTGCAATCAACAGAATGCTCAGCTCCAATGTAGCCAAGGGCATCCTCTCCCCATATCTCCGTCCGAAGTGGACCGTGAAGCCTTCACAGTACATCGCAGGCGGCAATGTCTTCGAACTCGTGGCCATCAAGGCCGAGCTCAATGACGGCAAGGCTCCTCTCGACGGTTCCGCCGTGACAGACGCACGCGTCTCCTACGACGGCACCGGAATGAACAAGGGCAACCCTTCAGTTTCAATGTCAATGAACGCCGAAGGTGCGAACACCTGGGCCCGTCTTACCCGCGACAACATCGGCAAGCAGATTGCCATCGTTCTCGACGGTCTCGTATATTCCTATCCTAACGTGCAGAACGAGATTTCCGGAGGACATTCATCCATCACCGGAAACTTCGACGTCGAGGAGGCTACTGACCTTGCAAACGTGCTCAACTCAGGTAAGCTCCCTGCACCTGCCAAGATCGTTCAGGAGCAGGTTGTAGGACCTTCCCTCGGTTCAGAGTCCATCAGGGCCGGTCTCATCTCCTTCATCATCGCGTTCTTCCTCGTGCTGCTGTATATGATCTTCTTCTACAGCGGCGCAGGTCTCGTGGCCGACATCGCTCTCCTCTGCAACGTGCTCTTCCTCTTCGGAACCCTCGTTTCATTCGGAGCTGTCCTCACCCTGCCTGGTATCGCCGGTCTCGTCCTTACCCTGGGTATGGCCGTTGACGCCAACGTGATCATCTACGAGCGCATCAAGGAGGAACTCGCAGCCGGAAAGGGCCTCAGCAAGGCAATCGCTGACGGTTATTCCAATGCCTACTCAGCCATCATCGACGGTCAGCTGACCACAATGCTCACCGGTTTCGTTCTCTTCGTATTCGGCTCAGGCCCTGTACAGGGATTCGCAACCACCCTCATCATCGGTATCATCACCTCGGTAATCACCTCCATCTTCATCACCAGGCTGATTTTCGAGGGCCGCGTATCCAGGGGCAAGAGCATCTCATTCGAGAACAATATTACCAGGAACTTCCTGAAGAACACCCATTTCGACTTCATCGGAAAGAAGAAGATCACCTACATTTTCTCAGGCGTTCTCATCCTCATCTCCCTCGTATCCATCTTCACCAAGGGCTTTACCTACGGTGTTGACTTCACCGGCGGCCGCACATACGTTGTAAGATTCGACCAGCCTGTATCTGCAGAGGAGGTAAGGGCTTCCGCAGAGGCTGCATTCGAAGGCTCCGTGGAGGTTAAGCAGTTCGGTGGCGACAGCCAGATGAAGATCACTACCAAGTACGGAATCGAGGACGAGTCTCCGGAAATGGCCGCAACCGTTTCCACAATGCTCTATGACGCAGTCAAGGGCTTCTTCGCAAAGGAGATTTCCTACGCCGAGTTCACCGAGACCCAGCAGAACCCTAACGGTATCGTTTCTTCCGACATGGTAGGACCTACCATCGCGAACGACATCAAGAGGGATGCGGTAATCGCCGTTCTCATCGCCCTCTTCGTAATCTTCGCCTACATCGCATTCAGGTTCAAGGGCTGGACCTGGGGTCTCGGAGGTGTCGTATCACTTGCCCACACGGCAATCATCGTGATCGGCTTCTTCTCCCTGTTCTCAGGCATCCTTCCGTTCAACCTCGACGTTGACCAGACCTTCATCGCCGCTATCCTGACCATCATCGGATACGCCATCAATGACAACGTGGTCATCTTCGACCGAATCCGCGAGTACAAGTCCCTCCACCCGAAGGCTGACTTCAGGGAGAACACCAACCTCGCCCTCAACAGCACTCTTACCAGGACAATGAACACCTCCATTTCCACCCTCGTGACAATGCTCGCAATCGCCATCTTCGGCGGCGAGTCTGTCCGCGGACTTTCAGTGGCTCTCATCCTCGGTATCTGCTTCGGTACCTACGCATCCCTCTTCATCGGTACTCCGGTGATGTTCGATGCCACAGCCTGGAACAACAAGAGAAAGGCAGCCAAAAAGAAATAATCAAGGCTGACATCTGATATTGACCGGGTGACCTGAAACCTTCTTCAGGCACCCGGTTTTCCATTTCCCCAAAAGGGTCGCATATTCGTGCATCGGATCCAGTGTTTGCGTTCATACAACATTTAGATCTTACAGAACACCAGCATTTTACTGCCTAATCTATATTTTAATGCACAGACAACCGAAATCGTCACGTGGGCATGAGCAAGCCGGACAGGGTGAAGGCTGTGTTTGACCGTAAGGTTGGAAAGGTCACCAAGGCTGACATAGTGGAGCGCTGCCCTGACATCAGCCGGTCAACCATAGAAAACACTCTGAATGCCTTGCTGACTGGCGGTTACATTGAAAAACATGGCAAGTCCCGCGGAACCTACTACACAAAGAAGTAACCATTCTGCAGGAACAATGACACGTTAAATTACAAACAACAGATAAAGTTACGAAAATATTTCAACTAACCTACTGATTTTCAATTATTAACGCACACTATTAGCAAAATTTTTCACTCAAATTTAAACAGCTTCTTATGCTATTGAATATTCATAATTGCTTTGTTCTCAGCTGGCATGCTGGATTGTTGCCAGCCGATGACGGAGATGCACTATCGTGATGCCTATTTGTGTGCTCATGGCAGTTGTTCAAAATCGTTTGGTGAAAGTACCTCCAACAGAGAGGCCTCCAGGGCACATCAATCCCAAAACGATTTGGAACAATGACTCCAGCAGATAGCACAACGCTTTTCGGCCATGCTCATCGCGACAAAAGCACAAAACCATTGTCCGAATTGCCAAAATCTGGAACTTGCTTACCTGCTGAATTCGCTTGGGGAAACGCCGAATTGCTTTTTGAAGCTGGTGGAGAAGTGGGAGAGGGTGCTGAAACCTGTCATATCAGCTATTTCAGAGATGTTGTATTTGTGCTCTTTGAGCAGCTGTGCGGCTCGATTGAGCTTGTATCTCTTGAAGAATACACTCGGATTCTCGCCCGTAAGACCCTTCACCTTGTAGTAGAACTTCGTTCTTGACATATGCAGTCTCTCGGTCATTCCAGTAACATCCAGCTCATCGTTGGATAGTTCATTCTCCATCAGTTCGTAGAGGTCCTTCATAAAGGCGTTATCCTGCGCTGAGAGCACGTTTTCATCCAGGGAACTTACCTCGGTGGCCTGAGAAAGCACGGCCCGGATTTTCTCGCGGTTTTTGATCTGAGAGTTAACCAAAGCCATAAGATACTGTGGCTCAAATGGTTTGGTAACATAGGCATCAGCTCCGCAATCCAGACCCTGCACCTGGTCATCCACATCAGCTTTTGCTGTGAGCAGGATTACAGGTATATGCGACAACTGCAGAGAACCCTTGATGTCACGACACAATTCATAACCGGACTTGCCCGGCATCACCACATCGCTGATAACTATGTCCGGAGCATCCTTCTTGACTGAGAGGAAGGCGGAGTCCGCATCATATCTGTAAATCACATTGTAACGGGTGGCCAGCAGTTCCTTCATATATCTCACCACATCCGTATCGTCATCCACAATCAGAACGGTAGGCCTATGCTCGTCCTGCACCTCATCCTCAAGAGGCAGTGTTGGCATAATGGCCTTTTTCTGTACGAAATCGCTTCCTTTTGCCTTTTCCGCATCGGTGTAGCAGGCCTCGTCGGCAGGAATCAGGAGTATGAACATCGCACCCTGCACTCCGTCTGTCCTGTTGAAAGCCTTGAGCCATCCGTGGTGCATTCTGGCAAGAGTTCTCGCGTAGTAAAGCCCGATTCCTGTGCCCCAGTTGTAGGCTCCGCGGACATTGTTGTCCAACTGGTAATACCTTTCGAAGATCCTTTCCAGTTCGTTCTCGGGAATGCCAGGGCCCGAGTCTTTGACCGTAATCTTTACATATTTTCCGCAGGAGCAGTCCATATACTCCCCGAACAGCTTTTGCGCATCATCCTTGGTCAGATGGTCCAGGCTGATTTCCACTTTGCCACCCTGGCCGGTGAATTTCATTGCGTTGGACAGCAGATTGAAGCAAATCTTGTCCACTTTGTCATCATCCACCCATGCGCTGAGGGAATCCTCTATTCCCCAGGCCACCAGACTGATGCCTTTTTCCTTTGCATTGACTTTGAAAATGTCAACCACATAGTTCAGCAACGAAACCACATCCACTTTCCTGACTTTCAGCTTCAGGCTGTCATTCTCCAGTTTGTTGAAGTCAAGCAGTTGATTGACAATCCTCAGCATTCTCTTGATATTCCTTTGAACTATTTCCAGAAGCCGTTTTCCTTCATCGTCAATGGCAGGGGACTCCGACATTTGTGCAATAGGGCCGGAAATCATAGTCAGCGGGGTACGGAACTCGTGGGAGATGTTGGCAAAGAAACTCATATTCATCTCATTGACCTTCTTCTCCTGCTCCCTTTCCATAGCCGCCTTTTTCTTGGCTTCCCTTTCAACAATCAGTCGCCTTCTGTACACGGCTATTACACACAGAATTGCTGCCGCAAGGCAAAAATACAGGGTGTAGGCCCACCAGGAGCGGTACAGCGGCCTGCCGACCGACAGTTCAAGACTGTTTTGAGCGAGTACCTCCGTCTGTTCTATATTGGTAAGGCGGACTTTGAAAATGTATTTTCCTGAAGGTACGTTGGCATAATTCGCTTCTCTGCTGTTGCTTGCATCTATCCAATACTTGTCGTAGCCCTCAAGCATGTAGGAGTACCTCACCCTCTCGTATTCGCTGTAATCCAGGGCTGAGAATGAGATGGCAAAACTGTTCTGGCTGTATTTGAGTTTGACATCAGGGTTGAATGCCATTGCTTTTGCAATGCATCCGCCTTCTGAAGGCAAAATCGTTTTGTTGTGCACTCTCAGTTCCTCGAAACAGAGGGGCACGGTCCTGTGCGTCATCAATTCTACCGGATTGAAAAGAGTAACTCCGTGAGTGCCGCCAAAGACAAGAGAGCCATCAGCAAGTATCCCCGATGCCCTGTCGTAGAACTGATTGCCTCCTATTCCGTCGGCTTCGAACCAGTTGATAAAGCGCCCGACGCTGCGGTCATATTTTGCAAGACCGTTCTGGGTGCTGACCCAGAGGTTGCCCTGAAGGTCTTCTTCTATGCTGCATATATCGCTGCAGGGAGTGCCGGGAAGGGGCGTGAGTTCTGAAATGGAAGGGTCATAGCGCAAAAGGCCGTTGGCTACGGTTCCTATCCATACAGTCCCTTTGCTGTCGGTTTTGAGCGCTGAAGGGATGAAGATGGATCTTGTAATGCTTCTCTGCCAGTCTTCCGGGGAAATTTCTATTTTCTTGGCCTCAAGAGTGTTGCGGTCGATTTCAAACAGTCCTTCCCTGAAAGCGGCGACAATCACATTGCCAGATGCCAGAAAATCGATACCGCTGACGAAAGAATAGGAGTAGCCGGGTATTCCCAAATTGATGTAATCCATCCTGGCACCGTCCGCGCTTATCCTCATGACAAGGCCGTTTAAGACTCCGATCCACATATTGCCTTCTCTGTCGGGCTGCATGCAGAGAATCCACGGGCAATCCCAGTGCCTCAGTACTTTCAATATGCTGTTCTCCTGTTTGCAAAGGAAGATCTTGTCCTGGGCCCCAATCCACAGTTTTCCGTCCTTTCCGGCTCTTAGGCAGGAGATGTATTGCTTGTTCCTTCGCTTGATAATGTTCCTTTCTTCCAGCCTGGTGAGTACCCCGGTGCTGAGGTCATAGTCATAGATGCCGTCGCTCAAGGTGGAGAAATAAATCCTCTCTTCGCATACATCCATGCTCAGAACGGATTTTCTGCCCAATACTGCATTCAGCACATTGTTGCTGAATTTGTCCTTGTAGGCATAGGAAATGCTGTAGCCCTGGTCGTAGGAGCACCACCATATGTTCTTTTCCGAGTCCTCAAATACGGCATTGAGCCTGAATTCCGGAATGTCAAAAGGGAAATCCGGGTCTCCCTGACGTGCAAAACTCCGCTCGCCGGGATTGTATGAATAATAGTCCCCTGATTCTGTGACGAACAGCAGAGAGTTGTTCACCAGAAATATATGTGTGATGAAGCAATCCGTGAATGCGGTGTTTGAACTGATTTCGGAGGGAAGAGGAACAAATTTTTCTTCGGCTGTGCTCAAAACGCTCAGCCCTCTGTCAGTGTAGATCCATATCTTCCCGTCTGGGCCCATGCAGACTGAAACCGGGTTGCCGCAGGACAGCTCTATGCTTAACTCTAGTCTGAAATTGTCTATGTTATAGCAATATATCCTGTCTCCGAAAACCCAAAGCCTGTCATCCGGCGAAATGAAGGCCCCGGTCATATACTGCCAGTCGTTGGAATAGACTGCGAGCCTGCTTTCAAAGTTGCCGGATTCGCTGTTGTACAGGCTGATGGCATCGGCGGTGTTGATAAGTATCTTCCCGCTGCGGCTCTCCATAATTTGCACCACATTGTTGCTTTTGGTGCCATAGATTGGAATATAGTCAAAAGAATCGTCATCCCTGTATCTGCAGATTCCGTTCATGGTTCCGACCCAGAGCCGGCCGGTCTTGTCGCTCAGAAGACATTGGATCTGATTGTCCGGCAGACCGGAGTTGTCGTCGCTGCTGCAGAAATACTGGTGGTATTCGTGGGAGTCGAAGCGGTTCAGTCCACGGAAGGTGCCGAGCCAGATGTGGCCACTGCTGTCCTGAGCTATGGCGGTAATCCTGTTGTTCGACAGGCTGGAGGAAGTGACTCTCTCGGATGTGGTTTGTGCAAAGGCGGCGACGCAGCCGATTGAGGCAAGCGCGGCGATGATGAGTTTTCTCATTTGTGGTCAATCAATAATGCTGAAAGTTACAAAATAATTGGTATTGACACTATGTTTTGAACAAAAAGTAAAACAATTGAACGAAACGGAAAACAGGTTGAACCTTTAAGAAAACCAACTGAACAACAGAGAAAGACAAATAGAGGTATTATTGTGAAATTTGCAATCGTAAACCACAGTACACTAACGACATGAAAACATTTCTGAAATTTCTTGCATTTGTCGGCATTCTCACGGCGACGGCCGGATGCTGTTCCCGCAAGGGCTGCTGCTCCTCCGGAGAGGATAGCGGGATACTCGCCTCCTCTTCCGTAGCTGTTGCGCAGACCGCAAATGGCAAGGTCGCCGGATACATTCAGGACGGCGTCACCATTTTCAAGGGCATACCATATGCCAAAGCAAACAGATTCGAGGCTCCGGTCCAGGCCGACAGTTGGGAGGGCATACGCAGCTGCCGCCAGTACGGTCCGGTCTCGCCTCAGGGAGCGCGCTCCGGTTGGGCCAATGACGAAATCGCCTTCGCCTTCAATTGGAATGACGGCGTGCAGGGCGAGGACTGCCTCCGGTTGAATGTCTGGACTCCGGCCCTGGATTCAAGGAAAAGGCCGGTGATGGTATGGCTGCATGGGGGCGGCTATTCCGCGGGATCGGGCCAGGAACTGCCTTCCTATGACGGCACTTCACTTGCCTTCGCGGAGGACGTGGTGGTGGTCAGCATAAACCACCGGCTCAACGTGCTGGGCTTCCTTGACCTTTCGGCCTATGGAGAGACGTATGCCAAGTCCGCAAATGCCGGACTGCTCGACATCGTCGCCTCACTTAAGTGGGTAAGGGACAATATCGCAGCGTTCGGAGGCGACCCTTCCAATGTAACAATATTCGGGCAGTCGGGCGGTGGAGGCAAGGTCACCACCTTGCTTGCAACCCCTTGTGCCAAAGGCCTTTTCCACAAGGCGATAGTTCAGAGCGGTTCCATGCTTCGCACTATGGAATCCAAGTACTCCCGCAAAATTGGCATAGCAACGGTGCGCAACCTGGGACTTGACGCGTCCAGCATTGACAAAATCTCGGAAGTGCCTTATGGAGAGCTGCTTGCGGCAGGGGAGAAGGCCATAGCGCAGGTTAAGGCCGAAGCTGACAGGGATGGAGTTGCAAGCTTTATCTTCGGCTGGGCTCCCACAGTAGATGGCGCCGTGCTTCCTTCCCAGCCTTTCGACCCTCAGGCGCCTGCCATTTCTGCGGAAATTCCTATGATAATAGGCACCACCCGTCACGAATTCTCAATGACCACCTATGTCCCGGCGCTTCGCAATGCAGGCAGGGAAGAGGTTATAGGTATTCTGAAGGGAAGATATGGTGAGGGAACCGAAAGATTCCTCGAACTTTTTGCAAAAGCCTACCCGGGCAGCAAGCCTGCGGATATGCTCGATGCGGACTTTGTCTTCCGTCCGGGCGCAATCGAGCAGGCTCTGCGCAAATCCCTTCAGGGTGCCGCTCCGGTCTATATGTATATGTTCAACTGGGAGTCGCCTGTACTCGACGGCATATTGCGCAGCACCCATTGCATGGAGATACCCTTCGTATTCAATAATGCGGACAGGCATGCGAGCATGACGGGCGGCGGAGCGCAGGCTATGGAACTCGCCTCGAAGATGAGCCATTGCTGGGCCGAATTCGCACGCTGCGGCAAACCGTCGGCCGAGGGCCTTCCGGAATGGGAGCCTTTCGAGGCCGAAAAGAGGGCCGTGATGTTCTTTGACAACACCTGCAAGATGAGCTACAGCCACGACAAAGAACTTATGGATTTCATAAGGCGGTATCCGACAAGAGGTTTCTAATCTATATCATATAATTATCAACACCAAATTCAAATGAGAACCAAACTAATCAATCAGGTAATGAAGGTAGCGCTCTGCGCATCGCTTTTCATTCTTGCCTGCCAGAATCTTGCCGCACAGGGGAGGATTTCGGCAAACGGTACGATAATCGATGAGAACAAAACTCCTATGATTGGAGTCAGTGTCATCGAAAAAGGCACTCAGAACGGCGTAATAACCGACATCGACGGTAAATGGGAACTCGATGTCGCCAATGGCGCAATTCTGGAATTCTCATTCATCGGCTACACTACAGTCGTTCTTCCTGCGGCAGCGGGCATGAATCTTCAGATGCAGGTTGACACCAGGGTACTTGAAGAGGTCGTGGTTGTCGGCTATGGCGTTCAGAAGAAAAGTTCCATCACCGGTTCCGTATCTCAGGTGAAATCCGAGGATATTGAAGCCAGAACCATCACCACCGCCAGCCAGGCCCTTCAGGGCAAGACTTCCGGCGTACAGGTGCTCAGCGCTTCTGCAAGACCGGGAGCATCCCCATCCATCCGCATCCGTGGTATCAGTTCCAACGGTTCAAGCGACCCTCTTTATGTTGTTGACGGCCGTCTTACAAAGGATATTGCGGGAATCGACCCGAATGACATCGAGTCAATGGAGGTCCTCAAGGACGGTGCCTCGTCGGCAATCTACGGTGCTGAGGCTGGAAACGGTGTCGTTCTCATCACTACAAAGAAAGGAAAGGGAACAGGCAAGATCACATACGACTATCAGTACTCAAGCCAGAGTGTGTCGAAGGTCCCTCGCATGATGAACTCGGAGCAGTACATCGACTACTACAGCGAGGCAAACCTCATCTCTCTTGAGAAATTCTACAACAACTGGGATTTCGAGACCAACACAGACTGGATCAGGACCGGCTTCGAGAATTCCAACATGCACAAGCACAACCTGACCTTCTCGGCGGGTGATATGGATAAATCCATCTATGTATCAGGAACTTACCTTAATAATGATGGTATCGTTTCCGGGAACAAGGACTATTACAACCGTCTCACCGGAATGATCAATGCTTCCTGGAAAATCAAGCCTTGGCTTGAGATAGGGACCAACAATCAGGTGGAATACTATAAGGTATCTTCAGTTGCAGAGGGTTCTGAATATGGCGGCTACCTGCTCTCGCTCCTTACCCTTGACCCGCTTACCAAACCTTGGTATCCGGAGAATGAACTTCCACTGCACATGCAGCAGATCTACGATGACAAGAGCCATGCTCCTATGCTCGGCGACGGGAAAGGCAATATCTATAGTGTATCTCCATTCGTTGTCAGCGAAAGTGTCAACCCTTACATCATGCTCAACAGCTCAGATTCATACAGTCGTGGATTCAATATCAACGGTACCACGTTCATCAACTTCATGCCGGTCAAAGGTCTTACTGTGACCTCCCGCCTGAGTTATCGCCTCTCAAGTGGTGAAAGCTATAGCATTTCCCACGACTACTATGCACATTCGCAGGTCCAGAACAAGTTCCTCAGCGTGAATGCAGGCTCAAGCGCAAGCTCATACTGGCAGTGGGAGAACTTCCTCAACTACAACAAGCAGATCAAGAAGCACAACTTCGGCATCATGCTCGGAACCAGCTACAGCGAGTCACGTTCATTCGGTGTCAGCGGTTCAAAGGGCGGTAACGAGGAGGCAGGTCTCGGTTTCAAAAAGGACGACCCGCTGTTCTGGTATTTCGCCTATGCAGTCAGCAATGCAAACAAGGATGTCAGCGGTGGAGAGCCTTCATTCTCAAGAAAACTCTCTTACTTCGGCCGTGCAAACTACGAATTCGACAACAAATATCTGCTTCAGATTTCCCTACGTGCCGATGCAGCTGACAGCAGCGTGCTTCCTGTCGAGAAACGCTGGGGTTTCTTCCCTGCAGTCTCTGCCGGCTGGGTAATCTCAAATGAACAGTTCCTTTCAAATGCACGCACTTGGCTCAACCATTTGAAACTCCGCGCTTCATGGGGACAGAACGGTTCCATCGCAGGTCTCGGCGGTTACAGATATGCAACTGTCATCGGATCTACTGGTTCTTATCCGACAACTTCGGATGCTCCTCACTATGAGGTCGGATATGCTCCATCGGCAACCGGCAACAAAGAACTCAAATGGGAAACCGCAGAGCAGACCAATGTCGGCATTGACACCCGTTTCCTGAACAACAGACTCACTTTCTCTGCTGATTGGTTCAGAAAAGAGACCAAGGACCTCATCGTAAGCGGCATCACCCCATCGACAGTGGTCGGCAATACAGCCTCACCTGTGAATGCCGGTAATATCGTCAACTCCGGACTTGAGTTCGAACTTGGGTGGCAGGACATGGTCGGTGACTTCAGCTATGGAATCCGTGGGAATATCTCTACACTGAAAAACAAGGTTACCTACATCCACCCTACACTTTCAGCAATCGATGGTGCAAGCTTCCATACCTATGGAGCCATCACCCGTTTCGAGGTCGGCAAGCCTGCATGGTATTTCTATGGATATGAATTTACAGGTATAGACCCGGAAACCGGTAACCCTACTTTCAAGGATTTCAACAGTGACAATGCCATCACCGACAGCGACAAGACCATGATCGGCAAAGGTATGGCAGATGCAACTTATGGTATCACAATCACCGCTGCATGGAAGGGCCTTGACCTGATTCTCTTCGGAACCGGATCAATCGGAAATGATATCTACTGCTGTCTCAACCGTGCAGACTATACTCTCAACAAACTGACCTATTTCACAGAAAACAGGTGGAAGGCAGACAATGTAGGCGGAACGATGCCTAAGGCAGGCGCCAACGACATGGATAAATTCTTCATTTCATCTGCAAGTGTCCTTGACGGTTCATACTTCAAGATCAAACAGATCCAGCTCGGTTACACCTTCCCTCAGAAATGGATGAGCAAGATTAAGGTAAAGAATCTCCGTATCTATGCATCTCTCGATGATTTCTTCGTATTCACCAAATATCCTGGTCTCGACCCTGAGGTTACAGGTGTTGGAAGCTCACTCGGAGTTGATAAGGGAAGTTACCCTAACTCAAAGAAGATCGTTGCAGGTCTTAACATTACATTCTAATCATAAATTGAGACTGAAATGAAATTAAGAAATATTATAATGGTTGCTGCTGCATCGGTTATTGCCCTGTCTTCCTGCAGCAAAAGACTTGACATCCCTCAGCACGGAGTCCTCAATTACGAGACTTTCTATCAGACTGATGAGGATGCGGAAAATGCGATTATTGCATGCTATCTCCAGATGAGAGGTCTCAGCTACAACTACAATCTTGGCAAGAACATGCTTACCGACGACTTTTGGGCAGGCGGTGGCGGTCGTAACGACAATGCCGAACTTGAACAGCTCAATGAGTTCACCTTCGGAACTGATCAGGGCATGCTTCAGGGTATGTTCACAAGCTACTACCAGATTATCTACAAGGCAAACGTGGTGCTTGGTCACGTTACCGGAGATTCTCCTGTGATGAATCGTGCAAGGGCTGAGGCCAAGGTTTTCAGGGCATGGTCATATTTCGAGCTTATTTCAATGTGGGGCAACCCGCCTTTTGTTGACCATGAACTTGAGCCTTCAGAATATGCAAAGCCTAACGGTACAACAGAGGAACTCTGGGGCCTTGTTGAAAAAGACCTTACAGAGGCGATTGCTTCAGGGGCACTGACTGAGAAATCTTCCGTAAATGAAAAGTCCTGGAGAATTACCAAGCAGTTCGCACAGGCAGTTCTTGGTAAGGCTTATCTTTGGCAGAAAAAGAATGCCGAGGCTGCTGCTCAGTTCGATGAGGTTGTAAAGAGCGAACTTTATGATCTGTATGACGATTATGAGAACGTGATCAATTTCAGGGCAAAGCAGAACTGCGAGAGCCTCTTCGAGAGCATCAAGTTCGATGACCAGAACAATCCTTTTGACAATTGGGACTTCACCGGTGTGATGACTCACTACAGAACAGACTGTATGTCTATCAACCAGAACGGTTCAACAGATAATCTTGCAAAAGTTGGCTGGGGCTTCCTCAACCCTACAAAGGACCTCTATGATGAGTTCGTAAAGGTAGAAGGCAAAGATGGATATCGTCTCAACTGTACTATCAAGACTTATGACCAGATGAAGGACCGCGGCCACTCCATCCTTCCTGGAAAGTCAATCATCAGCGAAGGCTACTTCATGTGGAAATGGAGATCTACTCAGGACAGATATTCACAGTATGCTTCTGGAATGGACTTCTTCCTAGACTGTAACAACCCACGCTGGATGCGTTATGCTGAAGTCCTACTTTGCGGTGCTGAGGCACATCTTGCAGCAGGCAATGATGCCAAGGCTGCGGAGTATGTGAACAAAATCCGTACACGTGCTCACCTTGCTCCTCTCGGTAGCGTGACCCTTGACGATATCAAGGCTGAGAAACGTCTCGAACTTTGCGGAGAAGGCCTTCGTTATCAGGACCTTACCCGTTGGGGTGATGCTGAGAGGAAGATGAAGGACAATGGAAAGCACTGTCCTAAGCTTGAATCAAACGGTAACGTAAGCTATGTAAATTACAATGGTGACGATACTTCCCGTTACGGATTCAAGCCTAAACACAACAAACTTCCTTATCCTGGAACCGAGATTCGTCTGAATAAGAACATTCGCCAGAATGAAGGTTGGGAATAATCGTAAATCTTAGACAATTATGAAACTGAAATATATTTTTATCGCTGCGGCTGCGCTTGTGCTCGGCTCATGCACCAAATCAGCGATTGCTCCGCTTGAGGGCGTTTACCAGAGGCCGGATGATTTCAACTCAACCGAGCTGGTATCATCTTCAATAGACAAATTAGACGGAGTCCGCTGTTTCAATGTTGAACTTGAGGATGCGGGAGCAAGACTTATTCTAAAATTCTATTGCGACAAATACTATCTTGAGCCTGTAACCTATTCTTCAGCTGATGCTGCTTCAATCAGGAAGGGCTTCTATCTTGTCGGAGAAGGCGGTTCCACATACACAAAGAACGGAAAGACAACTGCTCTTGACCATGGCGGAATTTCGGTCTCTGCAAACGGCAGCGACTATTCTTTCAGCGGCTCTGTCTGGCTTGCTGACGGCAATGTCGTGAAAATCAACTCAAAGGTGACAATCGTTTATGAGCCTGATCCAGAGCCTGTAAAACTTTCAACAGTGCTTTCTGCTTCTTCAAACCTTGCAAACGGAACTCCTTCAGTATCCCTCAATCTTGCTCAGGCAGGTATATCTTCTGTCCAGAATCCAGATTGGTCAACTACCTGGACTGGAGAAGGTCATTACCTTGCTATTGACCTCTACAGTGCTGATGGCTATCTCCATGAGGGAACATATACCCCATCTGCAGCCGGTGGGCAGGTCACTGAAGGTACCTTCGGCATTGGCTGGGACCCGGGTGATATCTTCGGTTGGGGAGTTCTCTTCACTGACTGGGGCACCTGCTGGTGGAATGTATCCGGCGGAGTTGCAAAGTCCGAGAAAAAGATCACCGAGGGTACTGTCACCGTGAGCCGTAATGGAAACAAATGGACCATCGAGCTTGTAAGCGGAGAAGGCAAAGACATGGTCTGGGGCCTCTTTGAAGGCGAAGTACCTGCCCTCACAGATCCGAATTCTACCGGTGAGGTCAAATACAAAGAACTTACCAAGGTCCTTTCGGCAAACAACCAGAATGCCGGCCTTATTACCTTCCAGTTCGCTACTGATGGAGTTTCATCTACATTTGATTCGGCTACGTGGACAACAACATATTCAGGCACCGGTAATTACCTTGCCCTCGATATTTATAGTGCCGATGGTCAGCTTGCTCCCGGGACATACAATGCATGTGCAACAGGCGGTGCCATAGGAGCTGGAGAGTTCGGAATCGGATATGACACCGAGATGTGGGGAACGCAGTTCTTTAACTGGGGTACGTGCTGGTGGACAGTGACTGATGGAGCGACATCCGCTCAGAAGGTGCTGGATGGTACTGTGACTGTTTCCCTTGACGGAGGCAACTATACAGTTGCACTTCAGAGCAGCACTGTCAATGCCAGATATGTTGGTCCGATTGAGTTGTAATATAAACATTGATATGAGAATTTTCAGCCATATTGCTTCAGCTGCGCTTGTCGTGTGGATGATGACTGCAGTTTCATGCGAAAATAAACCGTCAAACGAGGAATTTCCAGAGCTTAAGACTTGTCAGGTTCTGAAAGACCGTGAACTTTCGAGTCAGGTCCTTGGCAGAACCGTAAGGTTCAATGTCATACTGCCACCTGATTTCAGTGAAGAAGGCAAATACAATGTCATTTATCTGCTTCATGGCATGGGAGATGACAACAGGGCATGGAGCGAATCTCCTCAGATAAGGGGCCAAGTAAATTCTCTTGCGTTTGAGCTTGGACAGATGATTACAGAAGGAGCCATCGCTCCGACTGTAATCATCATGCCTCAGGCTTGGAACAGCTTTTATCTGGACAGTTCCGACGCCCAAAAATATATCGGCGGATTCTGTGACCTCATGGATTATGAAACTTTTTTCCATGAAGAACTTATGCCTCATGTCGAAAAGAAATATCATATTGATTCGAGACGTGAATGCCGTGCAATCGCAGGGCTATCCATGGGAGGATATGGCTCATCTTATTATGCCTTGAAATATCCGGAAAAATTCTGCTGTCTGTATGCAATGAGTCAGGCTTTTTTCAACCCTTTGACAGAACTTGCAATGAAGGCGGACAAGGATGCTCTTCCAGTAATCTATATTGCAAACGGAACTAATGACATGACTGTCGGTCAGTCGCCGAAACAGTTCAGCGAATTGCTGGAAAGCTGTGGAATAGAGCACTCATACGAGGAATGGTATGGAGGTCATGACTGGAAATTCTGGGGAGAATGCATCCCGAAATTTCTGAAAGCATTCGGAAAAGAATTCAATAAATAAAACCAAAGATCAAAATGAAAAAAATTGCTACGTTGTTCGCTGCAGCATTTGTGGGAGTTTCCGCTTTTGCACAGCAGGCCCTTTGGGGCGGCCCGCAGGTTGAGTCTCCGGTGCTTAACGCGGACGGAACAGTCACATTCCGCTATCTGGCACCCAAAGCAGTCAAGGTAACTGTGTCTGGAGATTTTCTCCCGACCCGGAAAATCCAGACTCCTTACGGGGAGTTCGACGCTCCCGGAGTGGCTGAGCTCAAGGAAGGACAGAATGGAGTATGGGAATACACAACCGACTTCAAGCCGGCTCCGGAGATGTACAGCTACACCTTCAATGTTGACGGACTGAATCTTATCGACAACAACAACATCTGGGTAAACCGCGACATCGCCTCAATGACCAGCACCTTCATCGTGCCTGGCGGAAGGGCTGATCTCTACAAGGTTCAGGATGTGCCTCACGGCACTGTATCCAAGGTTTGGTATGACAGCAAGGCCGCAGGTTTCCGCCGCCGTATGAGCGTCTATACCCCTGCCGGCTACAATCCGTGCGGCAAGACCCGCTACCCGGTACTTTACGTCCTTCACGGAATAGGAGGAGATGAGAATGCCTGGCTTGAACTTGGCCGTGCCGCCCAGATTATGGACAATCTCATCGCTCAGGGCAAGGCAGAACCTATGATTGTTGTCTTTACCAACGGCAATATCTCGCAGGAGGCGGCTCCGGGAGAGAACTCTACAGGATACACCCGCCCTACCACTCAGCTTCCAAAGACTATGGAAGGCAGTTTCGAGGCTTCATTCCCGGAAATCGTAAAGTTCATTGACAACAATTACAAGACTATCGCCGGGAAGCAGGGCCGCGCCATCTGCGGTCTTTCAATGGGCGGATTCCACACGCTGTACATCAGCCTCAACTATCCTGACATGTTCAACTACTCAGGAATGTTCTCAGCAGCAATAGGCGTCAGCGAACAGCAGATGTGCCCTATGTACGATAATTTCGATGCCAAACTGGCGGAGTATTTCAGCAAGAAGCCGGCCCTGCTCTGGATAGGCTGCGGCAACACCGACTTCCTTTACAAGGCCAACATCGACTTTATGGAGAAGATGAATCAGGCCGGATATCCTTATACATACAGGGAAAGCGAGGGCGGACACATCTGGCGCAACTGGAGAATCTACCTCAGCGAGTTTGTTCCACTTCTGTTCAAGTAACGATTATGAAAAAGATATCTATTCTGGCAATGAGCGCAGCTGCTGTACTTTCCTGTGCTCCAAAGGGTGACCCACAGTTGGGCAAAGATTCGCTCGACAAGGTGGTAGCAGCCATGACCCTTGAGGAAAAGGCCCATCTGGTAATAGGCACCGGTATGGCCGGCTCTTCCGGCGAAGCTCCGGTAGTGGGCGAAACCCGCAATCTGGTTCCCGGCGCCGCCGGCACGACCTATCCCATCCCTCGTCTCGGCATTCCGGCAATAGTGCTGGCTGACGGCCCTGCCGGGCTGCGCATCAATCCGCTTCGCGAGGGTGACGCAAACACCTACTACTGCACCCATTTCCCTATAGGAACCCTGCTGGCTTCAACCTGGAACACCGAACTGGTGGAGCAGGTAGGCCAGGCCATAGGCAATGAGGTCCTGGAGTATGGAACGGATGTGCTTCTGGCTCCGGCTCTCAACATCCACCGCAACCCTCTGTGCGGCCGTAACTTCGAATATTATTCCGAGGACCCTGTCGTCAGCGGGAAGACTGCAGCGGCCTATGTCAGGGGCGTGCAGAGCAATGGCGTCGGTACTTCAATCAAGCATTACGCCCTTAACAATCAGGAGACCAACCGAATGAAGAACGATGTGCGAGTGAGCCCCCGTGCCGTGCGTGAAATCTATCTCAAAGGTTTCGAAATCGCCGTCAAGGAGTCTCAGCCGTGGACTGTGATGAGCTCATACAACTTCGTCAACGGGGTTTATACTTCTGAAAGCAAGGACCTTCAGACCACTATGCTTCGCGACGAGTGGGGCTTCAAGGGTATGGTTATGACTGACTGGTTCGGCGGCGCCGATGCTGCAGCCCAGATGTGGGCAGGCAACGATATGCTTCAGCCTGGTCGTCCGGGACAGTTCGAGGATATAGTCGAGGGTGTGCGTTCAGGCCGTCTGAGTGAGGCTGACCTGGACAGGAATGTGCGCCGCGTGCTTGAGCTAATTGTCAAGTCCCCGCGGTTCAAGGGATATGAATTCAGCAATAAGCCTGACCTCAAGGCTCACGCTGCAGTTACAAGGCAGTCGGCTGTTGAGGGTATGGTCCTTCTCGAGAACAATGGTGTGCTTCCTCTTGCTTCCGAAATCAGCAGAGTGGCTGTGTTCGGAACCACTTCCTACGATTTCATAGCCGGTGGAACAGGCTCCGGCAATGTGAACCGTGCCTACACTGTTTCCTTGCTCGAGGGACTTCGCAATGCCGGATATGCAATCGATGCCGAACTTGAGAAAACCTATACCAAATACATCAAGGAGGAGACCGAAAGGCTCAATCCCAAGAGCGATGACCCTATGGCGATGTTTATGCCTAAGATAAGGGCAGGGGAGTTCGTGCCAAGTGCAGGGCTTCTCGACAAGATGGTTCGCGCCAATGATGTTGCAATCATAACCCTCGGACGCAATTCAGGTGAGTTCTTTGACAGAAAAGTTGCGGATTTCACTCTTACAGAGCAGGAAAGCGGAATGATTGAGGCCGTTTGCGCGGCTTTCCACGAGGCAGGCAAAAAGGTGGTGGTAATACTCAATATTGGGGGCGTTATCGAAACCGCTTCCTGGAAGAATCTGCCGGATGCGGTGCTGCTTGCCTGGCAGGCAGGTCAGGAAGGCGGTAACAGCGTGGCGGATGTGCTCAAGGGCGTTGCCAATCCTTCAGGAAAGCTGACAATGACCTTCCCTGTACGCTATGAAGATCACGCATCATCCCGGAATTTCCCTATTGATATGGCTTTCGGAATGTTCGGAAAGGACAAGGATGCCGAGCCTCAGCGCAATGTGGACTATACCGAGTACGAGGAGGGTATCTATGTCGGTTACCGTTGGTTCGACAAGCAGGGACTGGAGGTTTCATATCCTTTCGGCTATGGTCTGTCCTACACCAGATTCGAATGGTCTGAGGCGAGCGTGAAGCCCTCACGCGGCGAGACTGCGGTCAGCGTCAAGGTGACCAATACCGGGAAGATTCCCGGCAAGGATGTGGTGGAACTCTATGTGGCTGCGCCTCAGGGAGAACTCGACAAACCTGTCAAGGAACTCAAGGCCTATGCCAAGACCCGCGAACTGCAGCCTGGTGAATCACAGCTTGTTACACTCAAGGTGAAGAACTCTGAACTCGCTTCGTACGACGAGAGTGCCTCTGCCTGGGTAACGGATGCAGGTCACTACGACTTCATGCTCGGTTCATCATCCCGCGACATTCGCGCTACCCTTTGTGCGGAAATCAGGGGAGGCAGCGAAAAAACCAACGCATTGTCTTTTGACAAATAATGCTTTTCGAAACCAGATTGAGCCGGGCAAGCAATTGTCCGGCTTTTTTGCGTATATTAACAACTATGAAAACAAATTTTCTTGTAACTTAGCAGTTTAAATTAGTAAGCCCCTCTCCTTCCGTCCTGCAATCCGAACAAGACTGCCGCCGGGAGGATGGACCGGGCGGAGGATGCCATCAACACGGCCCCGGAGCAGGCTCTTGCCTCCCTGGACAGCATAAGGCGCACAACTCTCATAACGGCACCCCGTTTTGACTATGTACATGATAGCATCCATAGTGTCCCTAAGAGAGTATTTTCTTTTGCGATGTTGCGGATCCAAGATAATTTCGGTAACTTGCCACTGTTTATCAGTGAGGTTAGTTGGATATTGACTCACAACCTTAATTGATTGGTACTCATAAAGTTACGAAAAATATTTCAACTAACCTATTGACATTCAATTATTTACACACTCTATCAGCAAAATTTTCCACTCAAATTTAAACAGCTTCTTAATCATTAAACGAAAAACCATGATGTTAAAGCACATTTGTTCGCTAGTTGCCTTTTTTATGATGCCGCTTTGCGTTGGAGCGCAGAATGCCAAGCTTTTCAAGTATCAAGGCGAGGTTAATACTTCTTATTCATTCTGTATTGAGGAGGAATTAAATAACCTTAATTTGGAAGTTATCAATGGTGTGCGTTTTTCCCGTTATTTATATGCTGGCGTTGGGCTGGGAGCAACAGCGAATTTCTCCGATGAAGCTATACTTTTCCCAGTTTTTATTGATCTCAAAGGATACATGCCTGTAACAAGTAAGATGGATTTAATTGCTGGTGTTGATGTCGGCACAAAACTGGATTACACTTATGACATGTCTGGCGGTTTTTTATTTAGGCCGGAGTTTGGTTTAAATTTCCCAATGAAGCGCAGGGTAGGATTGAAATTGACGTTGCTATACGAATTATATAGTTACAAGACTACTATTCTAGACACCGAAGTTAAATACAAAACGAATGAGATCGGACTTAAGTTTGGTGTTTCTTTCTAACGATCACGATCATAAAATCGCACTGCCGGCCAGAAGATGTTCTACCTCTAATCCAAGATAATTTCAGTAACTTGCCACTGTTTATCAGTGAGGCTAGTTGGATATTGTCCGGGTTCATATCATTCAGCGTTCGCTTTGACGGGTTTCTGTCGAACTGTCCCGGAACGGCCCTGTTACGGGACTGTTTTCTTTGCCTCGAGGGTACTATTTTACAAAAATACGTCTATCAGTATAGATGAGATGAAAACAAAATCTCTGTAACTGAAAATAGCGTATTTATGAAAAAATTGACATTGATTATCGCACTGCTGCTGACGGCGGCGGTTGCTTTCGGACAGGGCAAGGGGTTGGTGATGAACGAGAAGGGATTCCATGCGGAGGGCGCATTGGGTTACATTGACAAGGGTGCTTTCCTGAACGTGTCGGCCGGATACGTGCCCGTCAGGGGACTCTACGTCGGAGCCGGTGTCGGCATAAGACGCATTGACTTTGCCCGGATGAATCTCCGGGATATTGAATACAGTACGATGGTACCGGTATTCCTTCAGGTGAAATACAATTTCCTGAACAAGGTGGTCAGCCCGTACATTGACTTGAAGGGCGGAATGATGACAGACTATACCTTCTCCGGAACCGGCTGGTTCGTCTCCCCGTCAATCGGCATTTCGTTCTGTCGCCGTTTCAGTGTCTTCGCAGCCGGTGAAGGCACGGTCAATTATTATGGTCGCGGGACTGGCAAGGATTACCAGAAGGCCGACATTCATCCTTGGTCCGTCGGCTTCACCGTCAGCTTCTGATAATTAGCGATTAGAATTTCATTGGTTTCAGGTTCCGGCGGGGTTTTCGGCTGCATGTCCGGGAATCCCACCGGTTTTACAATCGTCTCCACGATGGCGTTCCGGCCGTGCTTGTCTCGCAGATAACCGCTGCGCATATCTCAGCAGAGGGGCAGCGTGACAAGATTCGCTCCATCATTCTCTCGCCCTGCCGAAAACTATCACAACACAGGGCCTCTGAAATGTTTCGGACGGGGGAGTCTGTCCGAAAGTACCTCACCAGCCAAATCCACCCCTTCCAGGGCATTGCAGGAGTCAATGGTACAGTATCCTTCTAAAATGTAATCCTTATTGTGGAATATCGGAATAAAAGACTCAATTCGTGGCTAAATATCGGAATTAGAGGCGGTAAATTTGTTCAAATATCGGAATTAAACTATCTTCTCAGCGGTGAGTTGGCGACGCACTTGACAGGACGCTACAATGAAATCCGTCTGTTCCCGTTCTCGTTTTCAGAATATTGCTCGTTCCACCATGTTGACACCTCAGGTCTGACCACAAAGGCGGATGCCGAGAGGAAGACAGCCTTGTGCAGGTTCTGAACAAGCACTCCTTCAAGAGCATGGAAAGAATCAGGAACACGAAATCATACATAGTTGATCCTGGCCTGCAGAACAACCGGGAGAATTCCATGGCGGCAGAGAATATCGGCTGGCGTCTGGAGAATGTCGTTTACATAGAGCTGCTGCGAAAGTGTGCGAACGAGTTCCTGGATGTTTATTATTACAAACCCGGTCCTAAAGACAGGGAGGTGGATTTTGTCGTCTGCGAGAAAAGCCGTGCACTGGAACTTATACAGGTTGCCTACGATATAGATTCCCCCAAGACCTTCAAGCGTGAGACATCTGCTCTCATCGCAGCCTCGGACGCTCTCCAGTGCAAAAATCTTACTCTGGTCGCTTTTGCAGAGACCAGGGATGTGGAAATAGAAGGAAAACAATGATTGATAATGAGAATCAGCACGGTTTTATGTACAGTGCCCGGATTCTCGAATCAAGACTGCTGTTTCACTCTCATTTTATATGGCATCCTAATTGTGGGTCTTGACATATCACACCGTTAAACCTGTAAAAGATGAGGAAATATAAGATTGCTGTCGCTGTCGTGACCATTATTTTGGCATCAAGCATAGGTTTCGCACAGGAACGTTTGGCGTACCAGATACGCAATGGAAAGGTATATTACGAGAATACTGAACTGAGAGGTTCAGACCCTTATAGTTTCTCTGAACTTGGCTATGGCTATGCCAAAGACCGCTTCCACGTTTATATGAATGGAGAGATCCTGCCATATGTAAACCCTTCAAATTTCAGTGTCAGTTCGGAATTTGCGCCCGATGTTTGGAATCATCCTCACTGTGAACCCGGACAGCGTCCGTCTGGTCATCACAAGAATCCACACTCGGGCAACAGATACGACTCTGGTACGCGTCGAGGAGGATATACTGTCATAGATAACTGTGTCTTCTTTGAAGGACGGCCGGTTAGCGATGCTACGGTTTCATCATTTTCCGACCTTGGGCAGGGCTATGCCAAAGATGCATTCAGCGTCTATTTTATGGGCAATAAGATTGAGGATGCCACTGCTCAGAGTTTTACGGTCCTGAAAGATGGATATGCTAAAGATGCATTTTCCGCATACTATTTCGGAAGAAAGATTGAAGGTGCAGGACTAAATTTCCAAGTTCTGAAGAACGGATATGCAAAGGATGACTTCTCTGTCTGGTTCAGAGGACAACTGGTAAAAGAATAAGTACATTATTTTGCAATGACCTTCCATCTCACTCTCCAGATATGTGGAGCTCTGTGTCCCGAACGGTACTTCGAAGGTAGTGATTCTTTTTGATATTGCCATATATTTCCCTTACTATGCGACCATCGCATAGACCCGGGCCGGAATCTTGTGCCCGATTCCCTGCTGCCGGCCGCTGTCGTAGGCCTTGCATGAATAGCGGGCCCTGATCAATTCCTTGAATTCCATA